>Ga0181520_10000062_pt1 | contig 201284 bp, 192 predicted proteins | sample PEATcosm2014_Bin_29_FD_132451 | JGI IMG/M metagenome (GOLD analysis project Ga0181520, IMG submission 132451) | Peatland microbial communities from MTU Mesocosm Facility, Houghton, MI, USA - PEATcosm2014_Bin02_30_metaG | ecosystem: Environmental > Terrestrial > Soil > Wetlands > Peat | place...
CTGAGAACTGAGAACTGAGAACTGAGAACTGAGAACTGACAACTGAGAACTGACAACTGTAAAGAAGTACCCCAAAGCAAACCAGCTTGGAGGCAGTGAGAGATGGAAGCAGGAACGGTGACAGCGACGGCGGAAGAAAAAAATCTGGACGGCGGACAGTCGGCGGCGAAAGAGGCCGCGCAGCTTGCCGCTGAAGCCGCAAGGGCGAAGGAGGCCAAACTGGCCCCCGAGCGCAAGCGCAGCCGCAGCCTGAGTGAAGACAAGCGCTTCAAGCTGATCAGCGGCACGGCCAATCCGGCGCTGGCCGAGGAGATTGGCAAGCACATTGGAGTGCAGGTCTGCGATGCGCGCTTGCAACGCTTTGCCGACGGCGAGGTTTACTTCCAGTTGCTGGAGAATGTGCGCGGCGTGGATGTTTTTGTGGTGCAGCCGACCTGCTATCCGGTGGATCAAAATCTCGTCGAGCTGCTGGTGATGATCGATGCGTTGAAGCGAGCCTCGGCGGGACGGATCACGGTTGTGGTTCCTTATTACGGCTATGCGCGGCAGGATCGCAAGGACCGCTCGAGGGTAGCGATCAGCGCGCGGCTGGTGGCGGATCTGATGACGACGGCGGGCGCGAACCGCGCCTTGTTCGTTGACCTGCATGCGGCGCAGATTCAGGGATTTTTCAATATCCCCGTCGATCATCTTTACGCCAGCCCGGTTCTGGTGAGTTACTTCCGCGATCTGGCGCTGCCGAATCTGACGGTGGTGTCACCGGATGCGGGCGGCGTGGAGCGAGCGCGCTTTTTTGCGCAGAAGGTGGTAGCGCCGCTGGCGATTATGGACAAGCGGCGAACGGACTTGAATGTCGCCGAGGTGATGAATGTGGTGGGCGATGTGAAGGGCAGGGACTGCCTGATCCTCGACGACATTGTGGATACGGCGGGAACGCTGGTGAAGACGGTGGATGCGCTTTACGCGGCTGGAGCGGCGAAGGTGTATGCCGCTGCGAGCCACGCCGTGCTGTCGGGTCCGGCGATTGAACGGATTGCCGCATCGCGGCTGGAGCAACTGGTGGTGACGAATACGATCCCGCTGCGCGAGGCTGCGCAGAAGTTGGCAAAGATCAAGGTGCTTTCGGTAGCCGGCCTGGTGGGCGCGGCAATCGAGAACATTCACATGGAGACCAGCGTGAGTACGCTGTTTTCGTAACAGTGGTCAATGAACAATGGTCAGTGACCAATGTACAGGGATCAGTTTTTGAACCTATAGCTGGCGGTTGACGATAGGTGACAAGCGGGCAGTTTTTTACTGGCCACTGTCCACTGTTCACTGACCACTGGCTCAACAAAGGGAGCGGAGTTCAACTGTCCGTGCCCGAAACCAGAAATGAGAGAGAGAATGTCAGAAGTTGTCGTAGCAGCGCCCCGCGTGGGCAAGTTCAATAAAAATGCGGCTCGTCGCGTACGCTTTGCGGGCAAGATTCCTGCCGTGCTGTATGGACCGGGACACGAGCCGGTGGCTGTCGAAGTTGACCCGAAGCAGATTTCAAAGATTTTGTTTTCCGAGACCGGCCACAACACGATCTTCGATGTGGAAGTGACAGGGCAGAAGGCGGCCAAGGCGATGGTCGTCGATTGGCAGCGCGAACCGATCAATGACAATTTGATCCACATCGACATGAAGCGGATTGCGCTGGACAAGGCGTTGCGCGTGAGTGTGCGCGTGAAGCTGCTGGGCGTTCCGGTGGGCGTGAAGACAGCGGGCGGCATTCTGGATCAGGTGCTGCGCGAGGTGGAGATCGAGTGCCTTCCGGCGGATATTCCCAGCCATATCGACGTGGATGTCAGCCATCTGGAACTGCACGGCGTTTTGCGCGTAAGCGGATTGCCGCACTCGGAGAAGATCAAGTATTTGAACCACGAGGATGCGACCGTGGCGCACGTAGTCACGATTCGTGAAGAGGCGCCGACGGCGGCGGAGACCGAGGCGGCAGCAGCGGCGGCGGCAATTGCTGAGGGCGCGGCGGCGGAGCCGGAGGTTGCCAAGAAGGGCGGCAAGCCTGAAGACGCGGCGGGAAAGAAGCCCGAAGCAGGCGCAGCGAAAAAGCCTGAGGCGAAGAAGTAGGCCTTGGGCGAGGCAAGCGAGCCCCTTTACCCCAGTGAGCCAAAGTCGCTCGCCGGGGGCCCCGATGCCGGAGCGCGCCGAGGCCCATTTATTGTGGTGGGCCTGGGCAATCCCGGCTTGGAGTATCTGTGGACGCCGCACAACGCGGGGTTCATGGCCATTGACCGCATCGCCCAGCAAGAGGGCGTTGTGGTGCAGAACCGGCGATGCCGTGCCACAACCGCAACCTGCCGCATGGCGGGGCGCGAGGTGATACTGGCCAAGCCGGAGACGTTTATGAACCTGAGCGGGCTGGCAGTGGCCGCTCTGGTGGAAGAGTTTGAAGCGGACCCGACGCGAGACCTGCTCGTGATTCAGGACGAGTTGGACTTGGCTCTGGGCAGCTTCAAGATCAGGGAGCGCGGATCGGCGGCGGGACACAACGGAGTCCGCAGCATTATCGGCGCGCTGGGCAGTCAGGAGTGGTTGCGGCTGCGCATTGGAGTGGGGTTGAATCTTCCACCGGAGGCTATTGCCGCCGGTGGCAGGCGACCGGGCAGGGATTATCTGCTGTCGCCAATGCGCAAAGCGGATTTGACGGTGCTGGACGAGGTGTTGGACCGGGTGGCGATTGCCGTGCGGCGCATCCTCTCCGACGGTCCGGCAGCCGCGATGAACGAGTTCAACCGCTAGGAAGACAGGGAATAGGGAACAGAATTGCGACAGAAAGATGGCCGCTGAAGCAGGCGGCAATGGCTGGAGACCGCAAGGCTCCGGCGGAAAAGGAAATCGGATGTCCCGTTTGTATGAGGTTATGTTCATTGTTCGGCCGGATGCGGTCGAAGAGGATATTGACAAGCTGATCGCCGGCTTCTCCGAAAACGTCACCAAGGGCGGCGGCGTGGTGAAGACGGTGGAGAAGATGGGGCGGCGCAAGCTCGCCTACACAGTGCGCAAGTTCAACGACGGCAATTACGTTCTGCTGACTGTCGAGGCCAACGGCGCTGTGGTGCTGGAACTGGAACGCCGGTTACGCGTCACTGAGCCGGTGATCAAGTTCATCACCGTGCGCATCGACGAGGAAGAGAAGCGCATCGCCAAGGTCAAGGCTAATCGCGGCGTTCGCCGCAGCGCAAGCTCGCCGGTTGCGGCTCCTGCCCCGGTGGCGGAAGCAGCGCCGACCGCTACAGATGCCGCCGAGGCGGTCGAGGCTGCGGTTTAGTTTTCAACCAGTGAGTTTCGGCAAGCCGACTACTGTTTGCCGCTTATAAATTGCCGCTGCCGGACCAGCATTTAGGGAGCCGGATGCGGCTTGATCCAGCGCTTCGGCGATCACAGAACGAGTCTTCGCAGGAAGCCGAGAGAGTAATGAGGAAAAAGAATGTCTGAAGAGAATCAAGCAACGAGTGTACCCGCGGCGCCTCAAGCGACCGGCTCGGAATCAGGTCCAGGACCGGGTTCCAGCCACAGTTCCGGCCACGGATCCGGCCACAGCTCCGGTCCCCGCTCCGGCGGACGGCCATCGAGCGGCGGTCCGGGCGGACGGCCTCAGGGCGGCGGAGCCGGCGGACGCGGCAAGTTCTTCCGCCGCAAGAAGGTCTGCAAGTTCTGCACGGAGAAGATCGACGCGGTTCCTTATCGCGACGTGCGGCTGCTGCAGGGCTTTGTGGCCGAGCGCGGCAAGATTGTGCCTCGCCGGCTGACGGGCGTCTGCACCCGGCACCAGCGCCGCCTTACCCGCGCCATCAAGCAGGCGAGGAATATCGCTCTGCTGCCGTTTGCGACGCAGCACTAGAAAGCAAGTGAAGAAGTGAAAAAGTGAAAGAGTGAAGAAACTACGCATTCTTGCTTCACTCAGTCACTTCTTCACTCTTTCACTATCAATTTGTAACCTTCGGCTGCTGTTCCGCCGGCTTGCGCACTCACTCGCAGGAGTGACAATGCGCGAAGCAATTTGGCGTGAGGCAATACTGTGGATGCCGAACTAGCATGGCCTGCGTTGGCACAACCAACAGCGAAGGCCCGTACACTGGAGAATTACGATGGAAGTCATTCTGAAGGAAGACGTATTGCACTTGGGCAACCGCGGCGATCTGGTCAAAGTGGCCGACGGCTACGCCCGCAACTATCTACTGCCGCGCAAGCTGGCGATGCAGGCCACGCTGGCCAACAAAGCCGTGATCGAGCAGATGAAGGCCTCCGCCGCGCGGCGCTTTGCCACGGAGAAGGCGCTGGCCGAGGAAGTGGCCGCCAAGCTCGAACCGGTGGTGTTGGAATTCACGCGCAAATCGAGCGAGGCTGGGCACTTGTTCGGTTCGGTCACTTCGGCTGAGATTACCGCGTCTCTCGAAGCGCTGGGCTTTGAGGTGGATCGCCGCAAGATTCATCTGGACGAGCCGCTGAAGAGCCTGGGCGAATTCAGCGTGGCCATCCGGCTCTACCGCGAAGTGACCGCGCACGTGAAGGTGAAGGTTTTGGCTGAAGCTACGGAAGAAGCGCCTGCCGAAGCCGTCGCGGAAGCTGCCGCAGCTGAGTAACTCCAGCAAAGATTGCCCCGCCCTTCAGTGAGCTGAGGGGCGGGGTTACTTGTTTCCTGAGCCGGAACTCGAATGCGGCTTGGGGTGGGGCTCCGAATAAACTTCCTTTCCTTCGACACCGCCGGAGAGGATGATTAGTTTCTTGACAACCTTGGCCATCTGCTCCCTGAAGCCGGGAATCTCCTCGGATTTCGCGCGGGAAAAAAGCAGCCGAACCCGATTTGTGGAGACTCCTTCCTCCGGTTGACCCTTCTCGTCGAAGCAGGCTCTGGCCGCTTTACCACTCACTGAAGTTACCGTTAGCCGCAGCAGTTCGTCGCGCGAGGCGTGCGAATCGCTGGGATCAAAGGCATCCCAGCTGACGTTGCCGGCGTCGAGCGCGCTCAGGAAATGATCGCAGCGGCTGTTGGGCTGACTCACGGTCAGCGTGCTAGTCGCTGGATCGAACCTGACATCGACATTGTCGTTGACCCCGTCGCCAGGAGAGAGTGCAAGGAGCTTGCCGCGTAGGTACTCGACGAGTTCCTGCTGAGTGGGTTCCGGCTCTGGCTCCGCAATCGCATGGATGACCGGTTTTGTGATTTTTGGAGGTGCTGGCGGAACGATCGGCGCGGGCGGAAGCGCCGGTTCTGGAGACTGCTGAGGCTTGTCAGCGAGCTTGTTCAGCGTCTTTCGCAGATCACGCTCCGCATCGCGCACGGATTGGCGCGCATCCTGCGTGGAGCAGGCAGTGAGAGCCGCGAGAAGCGCAGCGGAGCAGAATAAGGCCGCGCAGACAGCGGGCCGATTTCTTGTTGCACGGGGCAAATGTCGCATTGCTTTCTCATGCCTCAGGGCATAACTTGTAGGTCAGTCGCCCTTTATCCATTCAATTCATCTTTCACAGCTTCATCGGAGACGGTTGGCCGCTGGCAGCGCCCAGAAGGCCGCCCGGTCGATCCTCTGTTTGGGAGCCTTCACCAGTCCGGCGGCAATCAAATGCACCGCATGAAATTCCGAATCGGAAGTGGCCGCACCTATATTGACGGATTTCATGGAATAATGGTACGCCTACTTGGCTAAGTTGGCTATGTTAAAGCTGTAGCGAGTTCATCCAGTTAACAGCCGAATGTGAATTGCGCACTCACCACGGCGCGGTTTCCTTGTAGGAGATATCCGCGTAGGCCTCGAAGCTCGTTTGGCGGTCAACGCGCTTGCCCTCAGCCTCCAGTTCCGCTACCCGCTGTTGATGTGCAGCCCATGTCTCGCTGATGCTGGCTGCTTTGCAGTAGTTGATAACAATTTTTGGTCCACGAGTATTGTCATCACCATAGTTTTTCTATGCGAGAATGGTCCCGTCCTGAAATAAAGTATCGAACGAGACTCCTATGGTATTCGGATGACCAAAGGCATCTTTGTTTTTCGAGATGAATACTGGATTTCCGACTAACACTTTAGTTCCATGATGTATGGATACTGGAACTCGTTTGATCCACATATCGATTACATAAATTGCTGGAAGCAACAGAAATAGACGAAAAAAGGAAAATGCTTCACCGTAAAAGAATAGAAGATCAAATTTTATATCTACGAGTTGAGTAATTTCAGCCTGATATTTCGTCCGAATATTCTGTACTAATTCTGGATTGCTGATTTGGACACTTTCAACTCTTCCGCATATCAAATGCGCAATACGCGCAAATGCTCTGTCGGATTGTTTGCGCGGGGGACTTGGAGGCTCCAACAATTCAGCGGGGCAATGTCCTTGCAGATAGCGGACGATGACCCAAGCGCCCTGTAGAGTCGCTGTCAAACCCACACCCACAAGCGTCAGCAGGCAGCGCTGTTCATTCGGCCAGGGCGCCTGTAGTGACAATGCACCCGCCAATAGACTGCCTGCCGACAAGAATAAGTAAGGAATCTTCTTGGATTTCGATTGTGCCCAGAAAAATATCGCGAAAACTGCACCAAATGCGACTGGCACCAAATAGATTGCGCGTATGAAAAACAACCCAGTAACGCATCCGCCGAACACAATCGGCCATAAGCAACCGAACACAACTGGTACTTTCGTGTCGTCCTTGCGAACCAACTCCAAAACCATGCCGATTAATAAAACGGGAATCGGCGCAAAGCGCCAATTGGAATGGGGCATTCGGATCGCCATCAGCTCTGATCCGCAGTATGAAGAGATAACAAGTCCAAATATAAACAGCCGCATCACGCGAAGCGCCGTCTGGAAATTGCTGCGAAAACAGCTCTGAGTCTTTAACCCAATTCCTGCACTTTCTCGTTCCACGTCGTTCTCCTTGCCAATTTCAATTCCACCAAATGCTATCACTGCTAGACCACCGCGCGCTTTTTCATCGTGAGCGTGGTCCACAGCCAATTGGAGCCGCATCACGCTATAATCGGAAACACTCAACCAAACTATCACCGACCGCCTCTCTCGCTTCAGCAAGATCGGCGGCGAGATGGTGCCGCACATCAAGATCGAGGATAAGCTGCATGAGTTAGCAGGAGTTACCGAGCAGGTCTTCGCGGTAACCGCGCTGCCCGACGAGAAAAAGGGCGAGCGCATTGTGGTCGTCTACACGCTTCCGGCGGAAAAGCTCGCTCCGGTACTGGAGAAGCTGGCGCAGTGCGATCTGCCGGCATTGTGGAAGCCGCGGCCAAATCACTTCTTCCATATCGACGCGCTGCCGGTATTGGGCACCGGCAAGATCGACTTGCGTGGCGTAAAGGCTCTCGCAGCCGGATTGGCATAACGCGTTGGAAATCCCGCGCCGTTCACATTGGCTACAACATAGTGCGTGTTAAACGTCTGCCCTTCTCTTTCACTGGCGCTGATAGCCGTTCTTTTACTTCGCTCCCCCAGCTCCCGCCGCCGGAGCAGCAGCCTTCTGGATCGACACCAACTCCACTTCGAAGATCAGCGTCGCGTTCGGTCCGATCTCTCCCTGTCCCTGCGCGCCGTAGGCCAGATTGGATGGCACAAACAGTTGCCACTTCGATCCAACCTGCATCAATTGCAGCGCCTCGGTCCAACCCGCAATCACTCCCTTTACCGGGAAAGTCGCCGGTCCGCCATGCTTTTCCGAAGCGTCGAACTCGGTCCCATCAATCAGCGTGCCCTTGTAGTTGCACACCACCGTGTCATCCAGCGTCGGCTTATCGCCCGTGCCCGCCTTCAGAATCTTGTACTGCAGGCCGCTGGGTAGCGTCACCACGCCTTCCTTCGTCTTGTTCGCGGCCAGAAACGCTTCGCCTTCTTTCTGCGCTGCCTCGCCCTTCGCCGCCCGCAGCGCAGCCTGCTTCTTCTGTATCTCCTGCGACGCAGCCATCAGCAGGGTCTGCATCTCCTGGTCGGTCATCGCAGTCTTGCTGCCGTTGAACGACTCTGCGAATCCTTTCGCAAAGACGGCAGGATCCAGCTCCAGCCCCTGCTTGCGAAAGTTCTCCCCAAAGTTCATTCCCAGCGCGTAGCTGAACTTGTCCTTGTCTGTCTTGAGCTCGGGGGCGTCCTGCGCCGCGGCGGCAAACGAGAGCAGAAGCACAATTGCCGCTGCCAATATCAATTTCCGGTAGGCCATGTCTCTATCCTTTTCCAGATTAAGTTTACCGCAGAGGCGTCGTTCTTCTTTGACCAGCAGGAACAGGGTAAATGACGGAGCCTTTCTGGATGGACAAGCGTTTGCAGGTTAGATCGAAGGCTTCCTATTAGGTACGGCTCGAAGAAAGGCCTGAGCATATTGAAGTACGCGATCGAATTCTTGCCGCATTCTCGCGGCGTCAATTGTTTCCAACCTCCCGCTATAGCTTGCGCAAAACAAAAGCAATGCTCCCCGCATCGATCTCACACGGGGAGCATTGGCTGGCTGCTTACTCTGTTGTTGGTTCTATCTGAAATGTATCGGGGCCAGAGCGACGCCGCGGAAGGCTTCGCCGGCGCGAGCCGAGCGAATCGTGAAGAACTTGTCGAGGTAGCCGTCCGTAGCCGGTTGAGTGCCGCTGATGCGATCGTTGACCTTCACCAGCTTGTTGGGATCGGCGCCGTTGTCGCCGTTTAGGCTGATAGTGGAGGTGATCGCGTAGATTGTAGCGGTCCCGTCCCAGTTGACGACGCCGGTAATGTTGCGGCAGCCGCCGGTGGCAGGCTCGATAGACGCGGGATAATCCGGAACGCTGTAGGGCACGCCAAGGTCGAGTCCATTCTGGATGACATACTCGCGCACCCAGGTTGGGCTGCCGCCCGCAGGCGTGGTGAGAACCCACTTTTGCAGGCCGGCGGTGGCCAACGTACCGGCGTCGGCAACATTGACTTGTCCGTTGATCGTCTGATTCGCGGTATAGATCAGGTCGCCCTCATCACAAACGTACAGAGTAGTCGGATTGGCGAACCAAACCCCAAAAGGATAGTCGCCGCCTGGGCTAGCAGTGCTGGCACTGGTATCGGGAAATCCGGGAAGGATCGTATAAGGTTCGTCGACGAGGCCGCCCGCAGGAGCATTCGCCGTGGTGGGCAGAACGCCCGGGGTACCGAGCTGATAGACAGTGTTGATGCCGTTACCGCCACTGCCCTTGGCGACGTAGAGCGTATCGTCAAAGATCGTCATGCCGCGAAAGTTAGTGTCTTTACCTGGCTTGTCTCCCGAGAACGCAAAATAGGAGATCATGTTGTTGTTAGGCGGCACCAGCGGCGCTGCGCCGGGAAAATACAATTCCGCGCCCGTCGAGTGAGAGAGATCGAAGCCAAGCTGCGTCTCCGGCACCTGCTTCTTCGATAGCCCGCCACTGTTGTCGTTTCCCACTGAGTAATACAAGCCGTTGTTCGCCTTCATCGAAGCGCGGGAGTTGTCTCCGCTGTATGCGTCGCCATCGGTATAGGAGATATTCCCCCAGGCGTCCACTTCTGCCACTGAGCGGTAATATGCCGTTGGATTGGTCGCGCCGGCATAACTCGCGACTGAGGGATTGGTCGGGTCACAGAGGCCCGGCGTATTGGAGGCCGAAACATCGAGAAGGTTCGGCGCGGTCGGCGACCAAGGGCCCACGTTGGTTCCCTGCGTGAGGATGTTAGTCGTTGTGTTCAAAGTCAGAGTCGGGCAGCCGGGACCGCCGCGGTAACCCATGAAGGTGAGGCTCCTGCCGTCTGCCGAGCGATTCAAGGCGAGTTCGGATTTGGAGCTGAAGCTGGTCACGATCTCATCGCTGGGAACGTGCAGCGCGCCCAGCTCGAAGCCGTCGGGGCGGAGGTTCCAGAGAACGATGGGAGAGGAGACGCCAAAGGTGCCATCCGTATTGGCGTTGTTCCAAACATTGTGATTGTCGTGGAGATTGGGGGCTTCTCCGTTATCGCTGGCATAGCCGCAGGTTACCGTCACGGCTGTGGTGGTCGCCTTCGCTGTCTGGTCGGCGGGAAGCAGCGGCACGTTGACAGTTGCTGCGTTGGGATTCGTGACTGGGCCGGTGTTCAGGCAGCCGAACGGCAATACTTCGCCGGGGGTAACGGTGTCAGCATTGCCAACGTAGACTGTACCGCTCAAAACGATGCTTCCCGGTACAAATCCGTGAAATCGATCTTGGGGGTGATCGAAATCCCGGTAGGGATCGTGTTCCTGAGTATTTACTACGAGGGGAAGTGAACACACTGTTAACGTTGTCGCGAGAGCCGCGGCAAACATCTTCGGAATGCGTATTCTCATTTTTCATGACCTCCTGAGTCATGTGGGGACAACGCCGAATTATAAAGTGAACCGCATCACCCTCCTCTTTAACGGATCATTAAAAAACAATGAATCATACGAATCGTCGCAGTCGACACTGGTGAACCACACCGCCCGCAGCATATTCAAATTGAGATGGGAAGGCGACTAGCCAAGAACAACTATTTAGCGTAACGAAACAATTCGACAATCTCTTATATATAAACAACTTACGTCTGAGAGTATTCTGGTGCCGGGAGGGGGGGTCGAACCCCCATGACCCGAAGGGCCGGCAGATTTTGAGTCTGCTGCGTCTGCCAGTTCCGCCATCCCGGCTCGGGGTGGGAATCCGCTCTCAAAGTATCGCACAGCGCTAGCCTATTGCGCCACAGCCCTGTGCGAAAAGTCTGGAGCGATGCCCAGAACGCTGCCGCATTGTCCCGCAACCGCACCTGTTGTCCGTCATCTGGGAATGTCCCCTGCTTTCCACACCTGCGCGCCTGCCACGAATTGCGAGCGCCATGCGACAATGGAAGCAACCGTGATGAACACTGCCTCTTCTCAAGTTTTGCCAGAGCCTGTTTCGATTACGCCGGAGCTGCTTGCCTCTCACAGCATCACCGCGGAGGAGCACAGCCGCATCCAGGCTGCTCTGGGCCGCGTGCCATCGCTTACCGAACTGGGCATTTACAGCGTGATGTGGAGCGAGCATTGCTCCTACAAATCCAGCCGCGTGCACCTAAAACGGCTGCCTACCAAAAGCGAACTGGTGGTGCAGGGGCCGGGCGAGAACGCCGGCATCATCGACGTGGGCGACGGCTGGGCCTGCGCCTTCAAGATCGAGAGCCATAACCACCCCAGCTATATCGAGCCATTTCAGGGCGCGGCCACCGGCGTCGGCGGCATTCTGCGCGACATCTTTACCATGGGCGCGCGTCCGCTGGCGGTGATGGATTCGCTGCGCTTTGGGCCGATTGTGCCGGAAGAGGGCGTCGCCGGCGCGGAGCCGGAAATTACCCGCAAAAATCATTCCATCGTTGAGGGCGTGGTCAGCGGCATCGCCGGTTACGGCAATTGCTTCGGCGTGCCCAACCTTGGCGGCGAGACCAAATTCGAGGCTTGTTACAGCGGCAATCCGCTGGTGAACGCCTTCGCGCTTGGCATGGTTCGCAAAGACGAAATCTTTTACGGCAAGGCGAGCGGCACGGGCAACCCGGTGATTTATGTCGGCGCGAAGACGGGCCGCGATGGCATTCACGGCGCGACGATGGCCTCGGAAGAGTTTCACGAGGGCACTGAAGCCAAGCGTCCCAATGTGCAGGTTGGCGATCCCTTCATGGAAAAGCTGCTGATGGAGGCCTGCTTGGAGGCGATGCGTACGGGAGCGATCGTCGGCATTCAGGATATGGGCGCGGCGGGGCTGACCTGCTCGACCTGCGAGATGGGCGCGCGCGGCGGTGTCGGCCTCGATGTGGAGCTCGATCTCGTTCCGCAGCGCGAGACCGGCATGACATCCTACGAGATCATGCTCAGCGAGAGCCAGGAGCGAATGCTGCTGGTAGCCATCAAGGGACGCGAAGACGAGGTGCTGCGCGTCTTTGAAAAATGGGGTCTCGATGGAGTGATCGTCGGCACGGTGCAGCCGGAGCCGCGCTTGCGCATTCGCCATCATGGTGTGCTGGTCGCGGACATTCCCAATCAATCGCTCACTGACGATGCGCCGCTCTATCATCGCCCGGTTGGTGTTTGGAAGTCACCGATTCCGTTTGAACCGCCGGAAGAAATCCTCGCCAAGCTAGCCGAAGATCGCGACTATACCGCCGACCTGAAAAAACTTCTAGCCAGCGCCAACGTTTGCAGCAAGCGCTGGGTACACGAGCAGTACGATTCGATGGTTCAGACGAATACCGTCATCGGCCCCGGTGGCGAAGCAGGCATCATGCGCATCAAGGGAACAGCGAACGGCGAAGAAGGAACTGGAGATCGTGGTCTGGCGATGGCGCTCGATGGCAACGGACGCTGGGCTTATCTCGATCCCAGGCTGGGCGCGATGCACGCCGTTGCCGAGTGCGCTCGCAAGGTAGCGATGACCGGAGCGAAGCCGGTGGCCGCGACCAACTGCCTCAACTTTGGCAACCCCGAAAAGCCGGAGATCATGGCACAGCTCTCGGCGGCGATTGACGGCATCGCGGAGGCCTGCACGGCGCTCGGCACGCCCATCACCGGCGGTAATGTCTCTCTTTACAACGAGACTCGCGGCGAAGGAATTTATCCCACGCCGGTTCTCGGCATCGTCGGCGTTCTCGACGACGTGAACAACGCTGTCCCAGCGGATTTTCAAAACGCAGGCGACGCGATTGTTCTCCTCTGGCCGATTCCGCGCGATGAGCAGCCGGACCCAAAACTCGATGTTCCCTTCCAGCCGATTCCCATGAGCCAGATTGTTGTTCCTGTGCTGGAGCAGGAATCCGAAGCGCATGAGGTTGCGGACGCAGATGAAGCCGTGGCCAACGAAGAACTGGCTGCATTCGGCTCATCTGAATTTGCAAAAGTTGTGCTCGACGGTTTCTGGGGCACTCCGCCGCCGCTCGATCTCGACGCTGAAGCCGATCTCCACAAACTTCTCGCACTTCTGGCCGACAGCAAGCTTCTTTATTCTGCCCGCGACATCTCAGACGGCGGCATCACCGTGGCTCTCGCGCAGGCGGGATTCCCTAATGGAATCGGCGCAACCGTCGAGCAGGATCAGTCGCTGATGGCGCATCCGCTCTTCGGACTCTTTGCCGAACCCGCCTCTACGCTTATCGTTTCCACGCATCCCAGCAACGTCTCGGAGATCGGGAGACTGGCTGGCGAGTACAACTTCCTAGCCGCTCGCATCGGGAGCACCGGCGGAGCCAATCTGGAGATTATGGTGGACGGCGAATCCTTTATCTCCGCGCCGCTTGCCGATCTGCGCAAACCCTGGGCCTCGGCTCTGGAAGCCATCCTCCATGACGAGGTAATGGCATGAGTAGGCGACTTTTTCAGGGCGTCGAAGGCGTGGTAGACGCCTCGGATCAACTAGTCCCTAGTCCCTATTTCCTAGTCCCTGTCGGCGAAGGCGACACGCTTCACGAAGAGTGCGGCGTCATCGCCATTCACGGCCACGCGGATGCGGCCCGCCAAGCCTATCTCGGCCTCTACGCTCTCCAGCATCGCGGCCAGGAATCGGCAGGTATCGCGACCGCCGACGGCGAGCATCTGGCCAATATCAAGGGCATGGGGCTGGTCTCGGAGATCTTCACCGACGAAGTGCTGGCCAAGCTGACGGGTCCGATGGCCATCGGCCACACGCGCTACTCCACTACCGGCGACTCGGCGCTGCTCAATGCGCAGCCCATCCGCGTGGAATCGACCAAGGGCCTGATCGCGATTGCTCACAACGGCAATCTGGTAAATTTAGGAAACATTCGCGCCCGCCTGGAGCGCGATGGGGCTTACTTCCAGACTACCTCCGACTCTGAAATCATCGTCCAACTCATCGCCCACTCGCACGCAGGCACACTGGTTGACGCCATCGCCGATTCGCTGAGTCAGATTGATGGCGCGTTTTCCATCGTGATGATGACTCGCGACCGCATCTTTGCCGCGCGCGATCCGCATGGCTTTCGTCCGCTCTCGATGGGCCGCATCAAAAATCAAGACGGCCCGGACACGATCGTTTTCGCCAGCGAGAGCTGCGCCTTTGATCTGCTGCGCGCCGAGTTTGAGCGCGACGTGCTCCCCGGCGAGCTGGTCATGGTCACCGGAGACGGCGTCACCAGCCGCCAATACGCAACCGGCGTGGCGCAATCCAGCTGCATCTTTGAGCACGTTTATTTCGCGCGTCCTGACTCGCGCATCTTTGGCCGCTGGGTGCAAGAGAGCCGCGATCAGATGGGCCGCCAGCTCGCCCGCGAGTCCGGCGTACCCGCCGATGTGGTGGTTCCCGTTCCTGACTCCGGCGTGACCGCTGCGCTCGGCTACGCAGAAGAGGCGGGCATTCCCTTTCGTCTGGGACTCATCCGCAATCATTACGTGGGCCGCACCTTTATTGAGCCGGAGCAGCGTGTTCGCGACTTCGGTGTCCGCCTCAAACTCAACCCGGTGCGCAATCTGCTGGAAGGCAAGCGAGTTGTCCTGATCGACGACTCGATTATCCGCGGCACCACAAGCCGAAAGATTGTTCGAATGGTGCGCGGCGCGGGCGCAAGGGAAGTTCATCTGCGCATCAGTTGTCCGCCTACTATTTCGCCGTGCTTTTACGGTGTCGATACCCCCAGCAAGCGCGAGTTGATCGCCGCCAATAATACTATCGACGAGGTTCGACGCTTCATCGAAGCCGATTCGCTGGCCTACCTCTCGCTGGATGGCCTGCTCAACTGCTGCGACGGCCCGGAGCACACCGGCTACTGCACCGCCTGCTACACCGGCAATTACCCGACGCAGTGGGTGGATGTGGATGAGATTCTGCCGGTGGCGGCGAGTCTATAGGCTGAGATATTGGTTTTGTTGAGCTTTTATTTCTATTCTAGAATGGCCGAGGTTCCATCGATAAGCTTACTTTGATAGCTTTGATGTTATGACCGAAGTTGCCGTTCAATCCGAATTAACTCCTCTCGATCTCGAATCCCTCGCCGCCGACGTGGTGGCTCTCGCCATGAAGGCCGGCGCCAGTGACGCCGAAGCTGCCGTCCGCGAGGGCGATGAGTTCAGCGTCAATGTGCGCCTGGGCCAGGTGGAAACGCTCAAAGACTCCGGTTCGCGCGCCCTCGGCCTGCGCGTCTTTCTGGGCAAGCGCTCGGCCTCGTCGAGTACCAGCGACCTCACTTCTGACGGAATCCGCCAACTGGTGGACGGCGCGCTGGCGCTGGCAAAAGTCACTGAAGAAGATCCCTTCAGCGGCCTCGCGGAGACAGGCGAATTCGGCTCGCTTCCAGGCGACCTTCATCTCTATCACGACGACGTTTACTCGCTTCCCGGCGCGGAGCGCATCGAGTGGGCGCGGCGTGCCGAGGCTGCGGCGCTCGCCGCCGACCCGCGCATCACCAACTCGGACGGCGGCAGCTTTCAGGCGGCCACCGGACGCAAGGTGCTGGCCAACTCGCGCGGCTTTATCGGCGGTTATCGCTCCAGCTACGCCGGGGTCTCGGCCTCGCCGATGGCCGAGGACGCGGACGGCAGCAAGCAGAGCGACGGCTGGTGGTCCAGCGCGCGCCGTCTCTCCGACCTCGAATCCCCCGAAGCAATCGGCAAGGAAGCGGCGCGGCGGACATTGCGTCGCCTCGGCGCGCGGCGCGTTCCCACGCAGCGCGTTCCCATCGTCTTTGCGCCGGAGGTGGCCGGTACGCTTCTCGGCTCACTCTTCGAGGCCGCATCGGGCGACGCCATCTGGCGCAGCGCGTCGTTTCTCGCTGGCCGCCTGGGCGAGCAGATCGCCGCGTCCACCCTCAATCTCATCGACGACAACTTCATGCTATTGCCGACGGGAATGGGTGGCTTTGGCAGCTCGCCTTTTGACGGCGAAGGCCTGCCCTCGCGGCGCACCGTCGTCGTTGAAAAGGGCGTACTGCGCAGCTACTTGCTCAACACATACACCGCGCGCAAGCTGGGCATGAAATCCACGCACAACGCTTCGCGCGGACTCGCCGGAGCGCCGGGAATCGGCTGCGGCAACCTCTACATCGAACCGGGCACACTGACGCAGGAGCAGATCATCGCCGAGCTTCCCGCCGGACTCTACGTCACCAGCCTGATGGGCTTCGGCGTCAACATCGTCACCGGCGACTACTCGCGCGGCGCGACGGGCCTGTGGATCGAGAACGGCGCGCTCACTCACGCCGTTGAAGAGATCACCATCGCCGGCAACCTCGCCGAGATGCTGATGAATGTAACCGCCATCGGCAGCGATCTGGAGTTCCGCGGCGCAATCGCCTCGCCCACGCTGCGCATCGACGGCATGACAATTGCGGGAGCGTGAGCGGTTTTTCGATGGTTGGATTTGGATGAAGGGTACGGGCTTCAGCCCGTACATAGAAAGCGAAACATAAATCTGGCTTTAGCCGCCGAGGGAATGAAATTCTTAAATAGAAACCTCGCTCAGGGGCTAAAGCCCATTCGATTTTGCTTTGTTTATGTACGGGCTAAAGCCCGTACCCTTCAATACTCACGGTTTTGAATTGGCTCGGAAAGGAGAGAGCAGCAGTGGCAAATGAATCGCTGACACAATCACTGTCCTTCGATCCGGCCAACGCCAAGGCCGCGCTCCATCTGCTGCCGACGAGTCCAGCAGTCTTTGCGCTCTGTTTTGATGGGGTCCCCACGGACAGGTCTTCGTCCGTGGGGCGGGGCGCAGAGGCTCACGCCGAGCCGTACATCGGACGCACACCCAATCTTCGAGCGCGCCTCGAACGCCTCTTGCAGCCCTCGGCAAAACATCCGCGCCGCTTGCAACTGGCCGAGCGCGTGCGCCAGATTCGCTGGCGGCTCACTGGCTCAGAGTTCGAATCGCTTCTACTCCAGTTTGAAATGCTGGAAAAAATATACGGCCCCAAATCGCTTGAGCGAATGCATCTCGGCGCGCCCTCCTTTGTTCGTTTTCTCGGCAACAACGCTTACCCGCGCATCACCGTCACCAACCGTCCCAGCCAGCGCGAGGCCAATTGGGCTTACGGCCCTTTTCAATCGCGCGCGGCCGCCGAACGCTTTGCCGACGAGATGCTCAAGCTCTTTCTATTGCGCCGCTGCACTGAAGAACTCGCGCCCCATCCCGATCACCCCGGCTGCGTTTACTCCGAGATGAAGATGTGCCTCGCGCCCTGCTACCAGGGCTGCACCGATGAGCGCTATGCGGAAGAGGCTGCGACAGTCGAGCGCTTCCTCTCCACGCGTGGAGAGAGCCGACTGGTCATGCTGCGCGCCGAGCGCGACACAGCCTCGACGAAGCTCGAATTCGAAGCCGCCTCCGCGCTGCACGCGCAGGTTGTTCGCGTTGAAGGCGTCCGCTCGCTGGCCTCGGAGTTGGTTCGCCCGCTCTCGCAGCTTCGCGCAGTCATCCTGCAAGCCTCGGCTCTTCCCGGCGAGGTTGCTGTCTTCCTCTATGAAAACGGCAGGCTCCGCGGTCCAGCGGGATTCTCGACCGTGGGCATGAGAATTCAGAATGAGCAGTCCGGTTCCACTTCGCTCTTCGCGCATCCGATGGCGATAGAAGCAATACCGGAGGAGGAGATTTTCTCCGGGGCTGAAGCCCTCGCAGATTCTGCTCATCTCATGCGGGGGTTGAAACCCCCGCCTCCCTCCGAAACCGCTTCATCTGAAGCCGAGTCACCAGCGCCTACAAAGCTCGCCCGCGGCATTCTCGAAGCCCGCATGGAAGCCGCATTGGCCGCACTTGCAGAGACAAGCCAAGCCCCATCGGCGACCATTCGCCAAGGCCATCTCGCACTCGTCAAGCGTTGGTACTATCGCCCCGAAGCTCGCCGCGCCGGCGAAATCTTCTTCCCCAACGCCGAAGGCCAATGGCCCATCAAGGCGCTGCTGCGCGGCGTGGGGCGAATCGTTGCCGCTCGCTGCTATTAACTAGATAATCAATAGCAAGGTTTTGAAAATATAGGAGGGGGGGTAGGGGGTGGGTACCCTTTGCCTCGGTGCGAACCGGCCCCTCCAAGAGGAGAGACCGATTTCAGTGTAACAGGATGTCAGAAATAATCTGCAAGAGACTTGCCGTCCCGGCGTTAGCGCTTCGCGCATGATGTTCGTGGACTCCCAAGTTCCCAAATGCGAGGAACCTGGAGATGCCATCACTTGGCGATTCCAGCACTTTGATTTGGATTACTACCGGAGCATCGCCCAAATTGTCAATACCAGCGAGAGCGCGCCAAGTGCCAACGACAGCAATGCGACACAGTTGGCGAGTCTTTGCGAAGGGTCTGGGTGTGCGACAGCGAGCCAAGGGAATTGATACCACCGAGCCCTCCAGACCGTCAGTTTGATAGGAACGCCTAAATCTGATGAGTTACTATTGAGCTTCATCCAGCCGGAGTAATCAAGAAGTATCTCCGGATCCCAATTCTCCCCATACCTAAGATTGCTTGAGAATTGCAGTACCCGAAAGATAGTGCCTGTTGCAGAGGATATTTTAAACCATTTACCATTCTGGCGACGCCGTTCATCTTCCGCTGGGAATATCCTCCAAGAGAAGGCAAAATAACCGGCTGATAATACCGCTTCTCCATTCAGCGCGGATTTATTGAACCTTACTGGCGTATTCTCTATGATCGGTTTCATATGCGAAGTTTCCTCCTGTCTCTTGCGGATCTTATTGTCAATTAAATCTGGATAGTCCCAATCACTGTGAAACGTATTTAGCGAGATGCCCATGTTTTTCAATACAAGAATTGTCTTTCTCCAAAGCCTGTTGCAATTGTGCTTCGGGACTTAGCGTTTGGTTGTATATCTGCTGTTTTTGCATCTCATTATTCATATATGCATCCCGCTCGGTTGTTGAAGAAACTCCGGATGCGATGAGAGAATTCATTGCATTGGGATAAAGATTATACACTTGGTACTTTGCTGCTATGCAGCCTGGAGTTGTAGTGTCATTTGCACTTGTACATGCCGCATGAATTGTCATAGCAGCACTAACACACGAGACATAATCCTGCATTGAATATCTCTCAAATGCCATAGCCGCCTCTGCCGCAGATGGTGCCTCGTTTGTTTCTTTTGGCTTAGTCTGCTGATCTGTAGTTACAGGTCCGGCGCTTTGAGTTGATGTTGCTTTATCCTTATTATTAACTATAAGTATAACGGTTAATATTGCGATCAATATAACCCCAATGAGAGCGAAGATCCCTAGCATCCGCTTTACTTTATGCCGTTGCGTTGGGTCCGCCCAGTTCTCTGCGAGGCTCGCCCTCCACCAATCTTTTGCCGAGTCTGATTCTGCTTCCTTTTCTTGGCCAGTAGACATTTTTACCCCAAACAATGTGCTTGGGGAGTCGGGCACGGATTGTTGAGAAGTCGCACCCGGCCTCGGCTCCTGATCATGCACGGGAATCGCATCCGACGCAACGGAGGATTGCCGACCCTCAGAAACAGACGAGCCACATTTAGCACAAAAGTCTGCTCCGGGTTCCAGCCTGTCGCCGCAGGACGAGCAAAAATTACGCGAAGTCATTTTGGTTTATTTCCTTGCCAAGAGGATAGCACCTATCGGAGCAGGGTGCCCCATCCTTTTCACGTTCTTTGTGAAAAAGGGTGGGAGACCCAAGCGCCTTACCGAGCTTTTGCGAGGTTCGCCAGACTTTGGCGGTAGTCTTCCCGGTCGATCCTGCTCCGCACTCCGAATTCCCCAAGCAGCGTCATCATCTGTCCCACGGGCACTCCGGCCACTTCCGCTGCCTTGCCCAGTGAGGCTTCGCCCTTCCTGTATTTCTCCACGGCGAGCAGGATTCTGCCCCGCGTCACCAGATCGCGCACAGTCTTGGATAAATCGCTCTGCTCTTCCATCGTCATCGCGGAGAGGAATTCATAATTGTTCCGGTCCATCCGGATGCTCATCGTCTTGGTCATGGCTGTTTCTCCAGTCGCAGCTTGGCTTCTTCTAAAATAGTATTCTGTTCCATCCGAATTTTTTGTCGCTTCAGAATGGGAATCCTCCAGAGCGGGAAATACAAGTAGCACCAAGCTCTTATGATCGCAAAAATTCCGCTAGTTAAGCACGCTCTCACACCTACACTGACACCATGAGCCATTCCCTTCACCTCGTCCCGCGGCGGCCAAGCCAGTCGCCGCCTGTGGACCTTCAGGGAATGTGCGCCCGCGCCATTCAGCATCATCAGCGCGGACAACTGGCCGAGGCGGAGCGAATCTACCGGCAAATCCTCGACCTCAATCCCCATCATGCTGACAGCCTGCATCTGCTCGGAGTGATGGCCCATCAGGTGGGCCGCGACGAGATCGCCGTCGAGTTGATCCGCAAAGCCATTGCCTCCGACAAGCGACCGGCAGCGTTTTACTCCAACCTCGGCACCGCCTATCAGGCCTTGGGCCGGCTGGATGAAGCTGCGGAATCGTATGAGCGGGCGCTGAAGATTCAACCGGAGCTGGCTGAGGCGGAGATGAACTTGGGCGTCGTTCTTATGGCGCAGGGCAAGCCGGGGTTGGCTGAGGCGCGTTTCCGGCGAGCGCTCGACCTGCGTCCCCAGCTCGCCGAGGCTCACATCAATCTGGGCAATATTCTCCAAGCGCAGGGCAAGCTCACAGAAGCGGTAGCCAGTCACGAGCGTGCGCTGGCACTCAAGCCCGATTACGCCGAGGCCCGCTTCAATCACGCCAACACGCTACAGGCGCTGGGACGGTTGGAGGAGGCGGTCGCCAGCTACAAGCGAACACTGGCTCTCAAGCCGGAGATGGCCGAAGCCCACGGTAACCTGGCAAACGCGCTGCTGGCAATGAAGAGGCTCGACGAAGCCGAGGCCTGCTACGCGCGCGCACTGGCTCTCAAGCCCGATTATGCCGAGGCCTGCTACAACCAGGGCAATCTGCGTCAGGCTCAGGACAAACTGAATGAGGCCGCCGCCTGCTATCAGCGCGCCATCCAACTCAAGCCCCAACTGCCCGAGGCGCACTACAATCTCGGCAACACACTTCACTCGCTCGATCAACTGGAAGCTGCCGCGGCCAGCTTCGCGCACGCGCTCGCGATCAGGCCGGAGTACGCCGATGCCCACTATAACTTGGGCTGCGTCCTTGAAGACCTTGGCCGCCTGGATGAGGCGCTCTTGTCCATCGCGCGCGCGCTGGAGATCAGGCCCGATTATCCCCAGGCGCGCTTTGGTCTGGCGCTGGCCCAATTGCGAAACGGCGACTACGCAGCCGGCTGGCGCGGCTATGAATCCCGCTGGCAATCTCCCGATCACGAAACACCATGGCGAGCCTATCCGCAGCAGCTCTGGCGCGGCGAGAATCTGGAGTCGGGCCGTCTACTTCTGTGGGGCGAGCAGGGAGTAGGCGACGAAATCCAATTCGCGGGGCTTCTTCCTGACGCTATCCGCACCGGCAACCGCATTACGCTCGACTGCGACGCGCGGCTCAAGCCGCTCTTTGCGCGCTCCTTTCCAGAAGTTAAGGTGATCACTGGCTGCGGACCCGTCGAGACTGAAAAAATGGTGATCGCCGCTCACCTGCCCACAGGCAGCCTGCCCGGATTCTTTCGCACGACCGAGGCTGCCTTTGCCGCCACGACTTCGCCTTATCTCAAAGCCGATCCGGCACAGCGCGAGCGATTTTGCGCCAGTTACTCTGACGGCCGAAAACTCATAGGCCTTGCGTGGCTTACAAGAAATCAAAAGACAGGCCGCAAGCGTTCCATTGCTCTCGACCAATTTGCTCCACTCTTTGCGCTCTCCGGCATCCGCTGGATCAGCCTGCAGTATGGCGACTTCGACGATCTGGAGGCGCAGGCTGCCGCAGCCAATGCACCGCTGCTTATTGACCGCTCGGTTGACCAATTCGCCGACATGGACCGCTTTGCCGCGCAGATAGCCGCTATGGATCAAATCATCACCATCGATAATTCAACGGCGCATCTGGCCGGCGCGCTTGGCCTCCCAGTCTGCCTTCTCGCGCCCTTCGCCGCCGATTGGCGCTGGCAGGAAAAGCGCTCGGACAGCCCTTGGTATCCCACTTTGCGCATCTTCCGCCAGCCGAAGCTCGGCGACTGGCGCTCCGTTATCGAACGCGTCCAACAAGAGATTCCCTTCCCGAGGTAACCAGCGCGGCTCCCGGCGCGTCTGATACTCTGACGATTGCAGCCTGTATCTTGGGTTGGTGGTCGCCTGTCGGCTGTTTGCTTTCTGCCGGCAACGGTTCTGGGAGGAATAAATACCTGTGAAGCAAGCTCTTACGGCAATAGCGCTGGTTGCGCTCCTCGGTTCTAGCCTGAGTTGGAATGCTTTGTCTCAACAGCAGCAAGCTGCGGTGCCAGACGCTCCGGCCCCGCAGGCTCCGCCGCCACTGTCCTCCGTGGACGGCCCCATTACTCCCGGCAAAGGGGCTGGGGACGAGTCACTCTCGCCCAATTCCTCCTCCAATCCATCGGATCAGCAAGAATCCGACAACCCGGCTCCGGCCACTCGCCCGCCCGTTCAGGGCAATGATCTGATCCAGGCCACGCCGCCCGAGCAGCCCGCCGCCGGCGAGGGCGTCGATAAATTGACCAATGTCATCCGCATGAATGTGACTGCCGTCGAAGTTCCTGTCACCGTCAAGGATTCGAAGGGCAAGCTCGTGGCGGGCCTCACCTATCGCGACTTCAAGGTCTACGAGAACGACACGCGCGAACCGATCTCCTTTTTCACCACGGATTCCTTTCCGCTTTCCGTCGCATTTGTCATCGATCAGAGCCTGACCTCCGACGTGATGGCCAAGGTGAACAACTCGCTGGGCGCAATCCAGGGCGCGCTCACGCCGTACGACGAAGTCGCTGTCTTCTCTTACAACAACGGCGCGCGTGAGTGGACGGGATTCACCGGCGCGCAGAGTACTCGTCTGCCCGCAGTGCTCTCCATCGCCAAAGCCACCGGCAGAGATATGCTGGTGCCCATCAATGGCGGGCCTTTATCTTCCAGTTGCAGCATTACCCAGAACGGCAACTGCGTCGATCCCAATGTGCAGGCTGGCGGCTCGACCGGCAACGGGATGTGGACGAACATTCCCAAGGAGCCGCACACACTTAACGACGCCATCCTCGCCGCCGCTAAGGAACTCTCGACGCGCCCCCAGGGACGCCGCCGCATCATCTACGTCGTCAGTGACGGCAAGGAGTACGGCAGCAAGGCCAAATTCGACGAAGTGAGAAAGTACGTGCTGACCAACAAGATCGCCGTCTACGGTACACTGGTCGGCGATTCGGCGCGCTGGGGCGAGGGCTATATAAGCCATCTTCACCTGCCCGGCACCATGTACGACAACCTGCTGGCGAAGTACATCCTCGCCACCGGCGGCGAGCCGGACTTCGAGCGCGGCACGGACGGCATCGAAAAGAGCTACGCCAAGATCGCCGAGGAAGCGCGCAACCAGTACACCCTGGTCTACTACACGCATCAGCCAGTGATCGACGGCAAATTCCGCAAGATCGATGTGCGTGTCGATCTGCCTGCCAAGCAGGTTGATGTCGTAGCCAAGCAGGGCTACTACCCGTCAGGCAAGGATACGAAGTAAGGAAGTTGTACGAAGCAAGGAATACAAAAGGCCTGCGGGCAAGCACAGGCCTTTTTGTTAAATCAATATATTATGAGCGCGCCTGACAAGCGCGGCAAACATAATCCGCTACCTTGAATCCCAGCGGATTCTCGAACTTTCCTCCGCAGCGGCTGCACGTAACATATTCCATATTGGACGCGGTCGGCGTCGTGGCGGAGGCCGGCGCGGAGGCAGCGGTCTGTTGCGCGGTTGGCGCGGCAGGCTCAGTCACGCCCTTGAGGCCTTCCTTGAAGCCCTTCAAGCCTTCACCCAATCCCTTGCCCAGCTCCGGCAGCTTCTTGCCGCCGAATAATACCAGCAAAATAATCGCGATGATCAGCAGGTGAGTCGGCTGAAATAGATCGCCCATGATTCAATCCTCCAGAAGCAAGCATAGCGTTTTCTTGCGCCGCGTATTCTCATCAATTATTGTCGCACATAAGTGAACAGGCATCAGTCGTCCGGCTTTTAACTGAGAACTGACAACTGAGAACTGTCTACTGTTAATTCACTTGCGCCGGCTTGCCCAGCCTCTCGGTCACCATCGCGTAAAAGGTGCGAAGGTCTTCTTCTTCGCCCACGGTCAGCCGGCGATAGACCTTCAACAACGGAAAGAGCCTGGAGGCGCGCACCTCGATTGCAGGAACCGCCACTACGCCGCCGGGATACTGCGTCATCTCCCATGTGCCCGCATAGCGCCGCCGCAGCACCTCGCCCAGGTAGCTGCCCCAGAGCCGCACCTCGAAGTCCAGTTCCAGCTCCGGACTCTCGCCCACCCGCACCAGAATCTCGTCCAGCGCATCAATCGACTCCGAAGAAAAATCCAGCTTTTGCTTGAACTCGCTCCGGCCCAGATCAGCCGCCGCCCGAGCATACCCCTCCATCATCGATCCCAAGTCAGGAAAGTTCGCCGACTCCAAACGCAAACGCAACTCGGTAGAGTTTCTCATCCAGTTCTCAGAGTATAAGCCAACTGCCGCCGTTTAGGGTGCAGGTGCAGAGCAACTAGACGAGGCTCGGTAGCAGTTTGTAGAAGACTTGTGGCAGACTTGTAAGCAGTAGTGGAGGTTCCCATTTTGAAGATCATCAAGTTATTCGTCCTGGCCGCGCTCCTGGCCGTCGGTGTCGGCAGCGCCCGCTCCGCAGGCCGCGACATCTATCCCGACCCGTCGCAAGCCAAAGCCGACCTGGCCGCCGCTCTCAAGACCGCCACCGCAAGCCACAAGCGCATTCTGTTGGACTTTGGAGGAAATTGGTGCGGTGATTGCCAGGTGCTGGACCTCTACTTTCACAATCCTCAAAACCTCCCCATCCTTGAGGCGAACTTCGTGCTGGTTGACGTAAACATTGGTCACATGGACGCAAATGTTGACCTCGCCGAGAAATACGAAATCCCGCTGCGCAAAGGCGTGCCCGCTCTGGCGGTTCTCGACGAGCACGGCAAGCTGCTTTACAGCCAGAAGAGCGGCGAGTTTGAAGCGATGCGCCGCATGGAGTCGTCTGATGTGACGAAGTTTCTGCTGCAATGGAAGCCGGTCAAGCAAGGCTGCTCGACGGTGATGGTGAACTGCTGAGGCAGGTGTGCTTTCAAGCAACGGATAAAACCGGGGAGCGAAAAACTTATTTCAGTCTACAAAAAGTGTCAGGGCACGACTTTACAGGCTGCGGAAAAACTTTTTGGAATGGTAACAAGTGTCAGGGCACGACTTTAGTCGTGACGTACGAGCAAGAAATACTGCGGGCTTTAGCCCCTGAGGAATCGCCGACTCATCCACTCATCCCATCGGCGCCAGGTGTTTGGTGTTCTGGTAGGTATAGATAATGCGGTGGGCGACGGTGATGGTGGAGATGGCGGCCAGCACCCACAGCGCCGGAGCCATCACGCCCCAGTGGTTGAAGAGCGCGCCGAGAATCACCAGCACAATCCGCTCCGGCCGCTCCATGAAGCCCACCTTGCACTGGCCGATGAGCGCCTCGGCGCGAGCGCGAGTGTAGCTGACCATTAGCGAAGTTACCATTACAAAGGCCACCAGAACTACGTACCGAAAGCGATTAATACGACCGTAGTAGACCAGCAGTCCGAAGAAGAGGATGACGTCGGAGTAGCGATCCATCACCGAGTCGAAGAAGGAGCCGAAGACGGTGACCTGGTTATTGCGTCGCGCCACGCGCCCGTCCAGCATATCGAAGGCGCCTGCGCAAAAGATCACCACGCCGGCATAGAAGAACATCCAGTCGGCATTGGCGGCGTTGGCGTGGCCGAAGAGAAACGCGGCAACGATATTGATGACCACGCCGATGAAGGTCAGCGCATTGGGCGAGATGCGGGTCAGCGCAAGGCCGTGGACGATCTTGTTGAGCAGCCATCCGCAGGTGCGGCCGAAAACGCTGGTCCAGGTCATTCGTCTCTTCCTTGAGTCGGTGCTACTGCTTTTCCGCGCCTTCGGTGGCTTGAGCCGCTTCGGCCTCATCGTGGATGGTGGTCAGCTTCAGAACTTCCAGCTCGCGCTTGCCGTTGGGTGTGACAATGGTGGCTGTGTCGCCCACGCGCTTGCCTACCAGTCCGCGGCCAATCGGCGAGGTCGTCGATATCAGCCCCTTCGATACATCGGACTCCTCGCTGGTCACAAGGCGGTAAACAATCTCTTCGTCCTTGGTCGAGTCAAAAACCACCACGGTCGAACCGAAGCCGGCCTTGTCCCGCGGAATGTTGGTCAAATTCACCAACGACAGCTCGGCCATGCGCCGCTTCAGTTGACCCAGCCGCGCGTCGACAAAGGTCTGGCGCTGCTTGGCCATGTGATACTCGGCGTTCTCCGACAAGTCTCCCATCGCCACGGCCTTCTTGATCTCCGCGGGGAGTTCGTGCTGAAGCTCGTGCTCCAGCAGCGCGATTTCGGCAAGCAACTGTTTTTTTATGTGCTCTGGCATTCACATTCCGTGGCGGCGAGCGGGGCTGCTCGATTCCGCATGAGATAGAAGAACCTAACTCCTTAATTATACGCGGATGATAAGACAGGGCTAGAAACGAGGAGGTCGTCGCTGTAAGGACCGGAGGTCGTTTACCATCCTTATAAAGAGGATTCGTGGAACCCACTGAGATCGAATCGCCACTGCAGCAGCCGGTCGAGCCGGCAACGCCGTCGCCGATTGCGCCCGCGTGGCACGCCGTTGTGCTGATCACGGTCATCGTTGCGCTCTCCATTCATGGGGCCTTGCGCGTGTCAGTCGCGCACCATAATCTCAATCGGCTTGCGACCTACGGCTTCTCAGCCATGATGGAAGCATCCATGATCGCCTGGGTAATCTTCGGATTGCACTTGAAGAATACTTCTCTGCGCTCACTGCTCGGCCCTTGCTCCTTCAATCTTCGCTCTATTCTTGCGGACCTCGGCTACGCGGTAATCTTCTGGATAGCTTCAATGACAGTGCTGGGTACGCTGGGCATGGCTTGGTCGAGCGCGGAGGCATCGCTTACCCGCCGGCCGCCGACCACTCATGCCGACGGCCTAAAGCATCAAGCACCAGACTACGATTCGTCGCAAATGGAATTGAGGCGCACTCTCCGGCAGCTCGCGCCGACGGACGGAAGAGAGATTGCTGCATGGACGCTGCTCTGCCTTCTCGTCGGATTCTGCGAGGAGATTGTTTTTCGCGGCTACCTCCAGCGTCAGTTTATCGGCTGGGCGCGCGGCAGGGTTGCGTTAGGCGTACTCGCCTCCGCGCTCGTTTTCGGCAGTGCCCATGCGTATGAAGGCGCGCGCGGCATAGTCTTGATATTCGTCTTCGGAGTGCTCTTCAGCCTGCTCGCGCTCTATCGCCGGAGCCTGCGCGCGGGCATCTTTGCGCACTCCTGGCACGATCTGATTGCCGGTTTAACGCTCGCTTTGCTCAAATCGAAGCACCTTCTTTGACCTGATTCGCGCCAGACTCACTTTGGCACCGGAAAAAATTGTTGTCTATTTTTCCACCATCACGTCGTTTTTTTCTTGACACTTGCGCTAGATAAATCTATACATTCATCAACTGCAAAAATATTGCAGCGACGAAACAAAATTCGTAAAAGGGAGAATAGGCAAATGGCAACTAAGAAAGCAGCCAAGAAGGCCCCCGCGAAGAAGGCGGCAAAGAAGGCCGCAAAGAAGAAGTAGCGGTACTTCCAACCAAAAGGCAACACCTCAGGGGAACGCATCCAGCGCTCCCCTGAAGTGTTTTTGGGCGGATACTTTTTACCGCAGGGATATAAACTGAAGACGCAGGGAGTGAAGGGATGACCCGCCGACGTTGGATTGCTGAGCATTGGGATGAAGCCACCGCAACGCTCACCGGCGGGCAGGCCGAGCACATGACCCGCGTTCTGCGCGCGCAGCCTGGCATGGAGGCCGACGTTGTCGCCGGCGGCCACGTCTTTCATGCGCAGGTGGCCGCGGTCGCCTCCGATGAAGTTCGCTTCAACTTGATCGCCGAACTCGAAGCCGATCCGGCGCTTCCCGTTACGCTGGTCATGGCCGTCTACAAATTCGATCACATGGAGTGGGCCATCGAGAAAGCGACCGAGTTGGGCGTGGCCGCCATCGCGCCGGTGATTGCGCGCCGGACGGAGAAGCATCTGGCCCAGGCCGCCCACAAGCGTGCCGAGCGCTGGCGACGCATCGTACATGAAGCAGCGCAGCAGTCGCGCCGCTGCGACGTGCCGCTGATACTCGAAGCTGAGCCTTTGGCAACCCGCGTTCGCGCCGCCTCTCGCTCCACGCGCATTGTTCTCGCCGAGCAGGAACGCACCACCACTCTGCGCAACGCGGTGTCAGAAGCTGTCGCCGCCGCCGGGACGGAGACGCCCGCGCTGGAGATCGCCATCGGACCCGAAGGCGGATGGGCCGCCGAAGAGGAGGCGCTCTTTGACGCCAATGGTTGGAGCGCCGCATCGCTTGGACCGCGAATTCTGAGAGCCGAAACGGCAGCCGTCGCTGCGCTGGCGGTGGTGGCTTCGTATCTGGAGTAAAGCTGATTTTTTCAGCCGATTGAAGGACTCGCTCGAAATTGCAGTAAAATCAGGCCATGCCAGTTGTTTTTCGTGAACGCGGCTTCCGCTTCTTCTTTTATTCGAACGAAGGATCGCCGCGCGAGCCGCTTCATATTCATGTGGAGAGAGACAATGTGGAAGCCAAGTTCTGGCTGAGGCCAGCCGTGCGGGTAGCTTACAACGACGGCTATGATGCACGGACCTTGCGTGAGTTGCAGAACTTGATTGAGGCAAATAGCAACCGTATTGAGAGGGCATGGGATGAGCATTTCATATAGTCCAGTCCGTGTACGTTTCGATGCTGACAGTTTCTGGGTTGACCTGAGCGATGGCCGGGTGATCGGTGTGCCGCTGGCTTGGTTTCCCCGGCTGCTGCACGGCAGCGCCGAAGAACGCGAGCAAGTCAGAATCTCCAGCCGCGGCCTGCATTGGGAGGCCTTGGACGAGGACATCTCCATCGAAGCCCTGCTCGCCGGCCTTGGCGACCAGAGCGCTTCTGTCAGAACATTCGCGGCGTAAATACTTAAAAGGCAGAGAGCACAAAGAATGATTGCGCATAGTGAATGGAAGCACGACAAGGTCTTCGACGGAATCTCGCAGAGCGGCCACACGGTGCAATTCGACGCCAGCCCCGCTCACACCGAAGGCCCCAGCCCGATGGAAGCGGTGCTGATGGGACTCTGCGGATGCACCAGCGCTGACGTGGTTTCGATCCTCCAGAAGAAGCGGCAGGAACTGACGGGGCTGCGTGTGACTGCAACAGCCGAACAGGCCGTCGGGCCGCCGCAGGTCTTCACGCGCATCCTGCTCACCTACGCGCTGCGCGGCCGCCTAAGCCGCAAAGCCGTCGAGGACGCAGTTGCGCTCTCCAAGGAAAAGTACTGCTCAGTCTCGCTGATGCTCGACAAGGTCGCGGCGATTGATTACGAGATTGTCTTCCCCGATGGAGAGCCTGAACCATGAAGACTCAAACGGTCATCAACTTTTTTCAGATTGCGTCGCTGGTGATGCTGCTGGTTGCCGTGGCGTTGCTGGCGGCCGTCATCACCATGCACTTTGCCATTCACGGCGCTGAGGTGCAGATTCCTTCGCTCAAAGGGATGACGGTCTCCGATGCGCGCAGCCAGACCTCCGGCCTCGGCCTCAACTTGGAAGTGGACAATCGCTACTATTCAGCGGACGTGGCGGCGGGACATATAATTTCGCAATCGCCCGAGCCGGGAACCGTCGTTCGGCGCGAGTGGCGCATCCGCGTTGCCGAGAGCCTGGGTCCGCAAAAGGTCGATGTGCCGGAGACTGTAGGCCTGGATGAACGCGTGGCGGCGCTGGAGTTGCGGCGAGTGGACCTGGAGGTCGGCGTGACTGCGCTGCTGCCCTACGCTGGTGCTGCTGAAGGAACTGTGCTCGCCCAGGATCCTCCGGCGCACGCGCAGGACATCGCGCGTCCCAACATCAATCTGCTGGTAGCAGCTCCTGCCGGCAATGCTCCCGACGGCTTTCTCATGCCCGATATGATCGGCTGGCCGGTGGTCAGCGCGCAATATGATTTGACCAGCGTGGGCATCAAATCCACTGCAAGATATATTGATGAGCCGGTTGCGCCGGTGGGCACAGGGACTGCCCCGCCCAAGCTGCCGATAAAGATCGGCGCAGTGGTGGCCCAGCAACCGTTCGCCGGTTCGCGCATAGCGCAAGGTGATCTGGTAGCGCTGACAGTGGCGAAGTAAGAAACAGCGAAACCAAAGTTGCGCTCTATCTCACATAACTTTTTCGATCAGCGCAACAAAAAAGCCGTCGGTGTGAAACGCACCGGGGAGCAGACGCAGAAAACCTTCAGGCGTAAGCGAGCCGCGCAGCCGCTCCGCGCCTTTGTCCGTGAGAATCTCTTTGCCGAGCAGTTTGCTAATGCTGGCTTCAAGTGAAATCAGGCGGGCGTTTGGATTCTCCGTCAGCACCGCCGAGACCACCTGCTCATTCTCCTCCGGCTCCAGTGAGCAGGTGGAGTAGACCACGCCTCCGCCGGGACGCAGCGCGCGGATTGCGCCTGCGAGAATCGCCCGTTGGCGTTCAGCCTGTCGCGGAAGATCATCCAACCGCAGGCGATGGCGAATCTCCGGATTGCGCCCCAGTGTTCCCGTTCCGCTGCAAGGCACATCGGCCAGCGCCAGATCGAAGGCAGCCTCTTCCGTCAGCGCGGTGGCATCGGCCAGACGAAATTCAACGCGCTCACTGAGGTGCGCCAGCCGCTTGCGCAATTGCTCCAATCGCGGCGCGCTGGATTCGCAGGCCACGATCTGAGCCTGCGGATTGCGCTCAGCCAGGATCAGCGTCTTGCCTCCCGGAGCTGCGCAGCAATCGAGGACGCTTTTTACATTTTGATTTGCACTCGCGCAGGCCAGCTCCGCCACCAGTTGCGAGCCTTCATCCTGAAGCCTCAAACGGCCATCCAGCAATGCAGCGGTAACGTCTCCGGAGACGGCCACGCGCGCCGCGGTCAGCAACTCGCCGGACAAAAAAACGACTCCTGTAGTACGGAGTTCTTCCTCAACAGATATATCGGTAATTCGCACCGTCTGCACCGGCTGGCACTGGCCGTGGCGGCAAATCGCACGAGTGGCATCCAGTCCATAGAAGCTGACCCAGCGCTCGACCATCCACGCAGGGTGAGCCTGTGCGAGCGCCAGTCCTACCGCGTTGTCTTCTTGCAACTGAAGCGGCGAAGCCGCGGCCACTTTGCGCAGCACAGCATTAACCATGCCGGATGCGTAGCGGTGGCCAGCCTGCTTGGCCAGTTCGACACTCTCATCAATCGCAGCGCGCGCGGGAATACGATCCATCTGCAAAATCTGAAATGCTCCCAGGCGCAGGACGATCCGTATCTCCGCGTCAAGTTTTGAATTGGGCCGGGCCAGCAGCGCGTGAATCCGGCCGTCGAGGCGAATCTGCCAGCGCAGCACACCCAGCACCAGCGCCGTAGCCAGGTTGCGGTCAGCCGGTGAGAGCGAATTGACGGCTTTGCCGCGCAATAGATCGTCGCTGTGCGAGTGCCCGCGCTCAACGGCCAAAAGAATCTGGAAGGCTGCCTTGCGCGCCGAGGAAATCTCTGCCGCTCGATTCTTCGGCGCGGATTTGGCCGCGCCAGTTTTTAAGTCTCTCTGCTTCTTGACGGTCATTGCGCCGCAGCCCCAAGCCGCTCGCCGCGAACCAGTCCAGCTCCGCGCAAAAACTCCGCTGCCGTCAGCCGCTTCTTGCCCTCCAACTGAACTTCCATCAGCTCCAGCCAACTCTTCCCCGCGCAGGCAACAAATAGCCGCTGGCCTTCCACATAAATCTGGCCGGGTTCAGAGGGCGCAGAAGCAACAAAATCTGAATCATCGGCAGCGCTCATGCGGTGCACGATCAGCTTCTTGCCGTCGAGCGAGGTGAAAGCTCCCGGCCAGGGCTGAAAGCCCCGCCAGCGATTCTTCAGCTCCGCCGCAGTTCGCTTGGCAAAGTCCATGCGCCCATCTTCGCGATTGAGAATCGGAGCCAGTGTTGCACTCGCGTGATCCTGCGGTTTGGGCACGATACTGCCATCAGCCAGACCGGCTAGCGTCTCCACAACCAGCGGCGCGCCGCTCACCGCCAGCAGATTAAATAAATCCGCCGCAGTTTGCTCCGACGCGATCGCCATCGTCCGTTGCAGCAGGATCGGCCCCGTGTCCAGGCCCTCCTCCAGCAGCATCGTCGTATTGCCGGTGAAGGTCTCGCCCATCGCCACTGCCCACTGAATCGGCGCGGCGCCGCGATACTTCGGCAGCAGGCTGGCGTGCAGATTGATGCAGCCCAGCCTCGGCAGCGCCAGCATCCACGCGGGAATCAAGCGCCCATAAGCGACAACAACAATCGCGTCGGGAGCGATGGCTTCGAGGCGCGCGTGAAACTCCAGATTGTTACGAATCTTCTCCGGCTGTGCGACCGCGAGGCCCGCTTCCAGCGCCGTCCGCTTGACCGGCGGAGCAGTAAGTTCCTGCGAACGGCCCACGAGCCGATCCGGCTGCGTGACCACCAGCGCGACTTCATGGCCCGTTGCGAGCAGAGCCTCCAGCGTTGGCACGGCAAAGCGCGGAGTTCCGCAGAAGACGATCTTCATCGGACTCGTCATGGGGGCTTTACCACTTGCCTTCGCGCTGCAACTTGCGAATCTTGCGCAGCACCAGGTCGCGCTTCAATGCGCTCATGCGGAAGATGAACAACATTCCGTCCACGTGATCGATCTCATGCTGGAAGCAGCGCGAGAGCACCTCTTCGCCGTCCATCTCGAACCACTTGCCCTGCTCATCCTGCGCGCGAATGCGCACCTTCGCGTGGCGCGACACCTTCTCGCGAATATCGGGAAAGCTCAGGCAGCCCTCCTCTTCGTAGAGCTTGCCTTCTTTGAAGATGATCTCCGGATTGATGAGCACCAACTTGTCCTTCGGTTCCTTGCCCACGCTCAGGTCGATCACCAGCAGCCGCTTCGATACGCCCACCTGCGGCGCGGCGAGGCCAATGCCCTGCCCATCGTACATGGTCTCGAACATATCGGCGACCAGCTTGCGCAACTCGGCGTTAAACTCGGTGATCGGCTCAGCAGGCCGCGAGAGTACAGGATCAGGATATTTGACAATCTTCAAAATCATCGGCTTTTGCGAAGTGCTCCATCTCTGCTCAGTTCTCAATATTTCCGTATCTGTTCGATGTATCCGTTAAAATTTCGTTGCAATTCCACAGCCGAGTCGCCGCCGAATTTCTCCTGCGCGAGGCGCGCAATCGTAAGCGCCACCATCGCTTCGCCAACCACTCCCGCCGCCGGCACAACGCAAATGTCGCTGCGTTCATAACTTGCGCTGGTCGCCTCGCGCGTGTCAAATCGCACCGACTCCAGCGGCTTGCGCAGCGTCGAAATCGGCTTCAGGTATCCGCGCACCACAACGTCCTCGCCATTCGAGACGCCGCCCTCGATGCCGCCAGCGTTGTTTTGCGGGCGAGTGAAGCGTGTCGGCTTGCCTTCATCTTTCGCCGCGTAGTGAATCGGGTCATGCACCGCGGAGCCAAAGCTCTCCGCCGCCACCACGCCGCGGCCAATCTCGACGGCCTTCACCGCCTGAATGCTCATCACCGCTGAGGCGAGCTGCCCGTCGAGGCGCTCGTCCCAGTTGACGTAGCTGCCAAGTCCGGCGGGAACTCCATGCGCAACTACTTCGAAAACGCCGCCAACCGTGTCGCCAGTGCGCGCAGCTTCCTCAACTTCTTCCTTCATGCGCACTTCGGTCGCCTCATCCACGCAGCCGAGGACAACTTCATCGCGGGCAGCAAGAGCGGCGATTTCATCCCATGTTGCGGTACGCTCCAACTCGACACGCCCCACGCGAATCGCATGGCTGGCAATCTCAATTCCCAGCGTCCGCAGCATCAATTTGGCCACGGCTCCAGCGGCAACGCGCGCCGTGGACTCGCGGGCCGAAGCCCGTTCCAGCACATAGCGGGCATCGGGAAAGTTGTACTTCAGCGCGCCCGCTAGATCGGCATGACCGGGACGCGGCGAGGCCACAGCCTGATGCTGCGCCGGATCGCCGGCGGCAACAGGCAATTTGGATTCCCAGTTCTTCCAGTCGCGATTGACAATCTCAATGGCGACTGGCGAGCCGATGGTCTTGCCGTGGCGCACACCGCTCAGCACATGAGCCTTGTCGGTCTCGATCTTCATGCGCCCGCCGCGCCCGTAGCCCTGCTGCCGCCGCCATAGTTCGCGATTCACATACTCCAGGTCAATCGGTACGCCGGCCGGCAGCCCGGAGACCAGCGCAATCAGCGCTTCCCCATGCGACTCCCCGGCAGTTGAAAAACGAATCATATTCTATTGATTGTAACGGAGAAACAGTGGATAGTGGTCAGTGAACAGTGGTCAGTACCATCACATTTATCCCAACAGCCAATAGATTTCGTGTATCCTGCTGGCGTGGATAAGATCGCTTTTTGCAGCGAATGGCTCGCTGTTCACTATCCACTGTTCACTGCCTATGAGCTTCTTTCTCTTCAAGACCGAGCCGGATGTCTACTCCTTCGACGACTTCCTGCGCGACCGGGAGACCGTATGGGATGGCGTGACCAACCCCACCGCCGTCAAGTATCTCCGCGAGATGAAGTCCGGAACCAAATGGATCTTCTACCACACCGGCGAGGAGCGCACTGCTGTCGGCACCGGCACGGTCGTCAGCGTGGACCCGGCCAACCCCAAAGTTCCCATCGTGCGCGTCACAGCGGGCAAACGCCTCAAGCAGCCGAAGACGCTCACCGCCATCAAGGCCGAGCCGCTCTTTGCCAAATCGCCTCTGGTTCTCATCGGAAGGCTCTCCGTCGTGCCGCTGACCAAAGAGCAGTGGGAGTGGTTTGTGGCGTGAGAGTTCCGGTTGCTTTCTTTTCCAATTACAGGCTATATTACAGGATATAGACAGGAGGCGATCATGAGAGGCACCTCTCAAACGCGCGCGCTGAAGAATTATCGCAAGCGCCTGAACCAGCGTGGAATGGCCCGTTTTGAAGTCCTGGGACTTTCGACGGACCGCGAACTGATTCGTTCGCTGGCCCGGAGGCTGGCCGATAATAACGCTGAAGCCATAGAGATTCGCGCTTCCATGCATCGCAGCATCCAGACGCTACCGCTCAACAAGGGCGGCATTCTCGCCGCGCTGCGCCGTTCGCCCCTGGTCGGATCCGATCTCAATTTCGCGCGTCCACGAATCGATGGCCGCAGGGTAGACTTGTGACCCGCTATCTGCTCGACACCAACATCATCAGCAACGTCACCAAGCCCGCGCCGTCCGAGTCGCTTCTTGTGTGGATGGCGGAGCAAGCCGACGAGAATCTGTTTATTGCCTCTCTGGTCGTTGCTGAAATCTGGTTTGGAGTGCTCAACGCCCCCGCCGGAAAGAAACGCGCTCATTTGGAGAGTTGGTTTGCCGGCTCCGAAGGACCGCAAGCTTTGTTTGCCGGCCGTGTTCTTCCCTTCGATGAGAAGGCTGGGTTGATCTGGGCGCGTCTGATGGCTGAGGGTGAGAAAACCGGACGGCCACGCAGCGCGCTGGATATGATCCTTGCCGCCATCGCGGAAGCAAACGACTGCATTTTGGTTACTGACAATGAGAAGGACTTCGTTGGTCTGAAATTCATCAATCCCTTGCGATAGCCTCAGGCACTCAACAGAACCGGGCCGTCCAACGCGGTCTCTGCTTCTTCTGATGCTTCCGTATCTCTCGGCACGTGCGCCAGTTCCCACGCCGACCGGTCTTTGAGCAGCCGCGAGACCAGCGCCGTGTGCATCGCGTGGCCGGCGCGCTCGGCCACCACGTGTCCCTCGATGCGCCGTCCGGCCAGCGCGAGATCGCCGATCAGATCGAGAATCTTGTGGCGAACGTATTCGTCGGGAAAGCGTAGTGGGCCGTTCAACGGGCCTTTGGCGTCGAGAATGATCGCATTCTCCGGTCCAGCGCCGCGAATCAGACCCATATCGCGCAGCATCTTTTCGTCGGCCTGGTAGCCAAAAGTGCGCGCCGGGGCGATGTAGGTGCCGTAGGTCTCGGCAGCCAAATCGATGCACGCGCTCTCGTGGCCCACCGGCGCGGGAAAGTCGATGGTGTACAGAATTCGATAGCCGGGTCCAGGATAGACCCCGATAAATTTATTTCCCTCGCGCACCTCGATCGCCCGCAGTACGCGCACGATCTCGCGCCGCCGCCGCTGTGTTCGGATGCCCGCACCCAGGAAGGCCTTGACATAAGGCTGCGCGCTGCCGTCCAGAATCGGCAGTTCCAGGTTGTCCACCTCGACAATCACGTTGTCCACGCCCATGCCGATCAACGCCGAGAGAAGATGCTCGGTGGTCTGAATCAGTACGCCTTGCCGCATTAAACTGGTGGCATAACTGACTTTGGCCACAAAACGGCCAATGGCGGGAATCTCGAAGTTGTCCAGGTCAGTGCGGCGAAAGACGATCCCCGATCCGGCCGGCGCGGGCAAAAGGCGCATGGTCACCGGCGCTCCGGAGTGCAGCCCCACCCCGCTGAACTCCAGCGGCGCAGCGATCGTCTGTTCCAGATGCGAAGGACTCAGGTGCCCTGAATTAGCCAATAATCAATCTCCTGCGATACAAATCAAGCGCAAGAGCCAGTTTAGCCCCGTGAAGTTATCTCCGCTATGTGGCATTTTTGCCACACTTTGCGCCAGGGAGTTATCGCACACAGGATCCGCTGCCAATAGAAGAGCCGGTCAATTGCACGAATAGCAGTGCAATTCCTTCACAGTTTCACAGTTACACGGAAAATAGGGGGGTGGGGGGTAAAGCAGGCAATAGGGAATAGGGACTAGGGGATAGAAAAAGCCCGGAGGTTTGGCTGAGGTTCATGGATTGATTGTGCGCGTTGGAGGGGAAATGATATGCAAAAAAGCAGTGAACAAGTGAAGAAGTGAAGCAGTGAACAAAGATACCGTGCTCTGTCGTGTCCACACTATACAACTGCATGGTTGAGCCTATAAACTCCCTTCAAGCACCACACGGAGTTCAACGACACCATGAAATTTACAACTGCGATTCTCTTGTTGGCGGCCAGCACTGTGGCCGCAACCGCCCAAACCCCTGCCAAGCCTGCTGCTCCCGCTGCCGCGACAGCCAAGTCGGCTGCAACTGCCGCCAAACCCGCAGTTCCGGCAGCCAAAGCCGCTCCTGCAACGTCGCCGACTGTCGCGCCGATCATTAAAGCACCTGCCAGTCTCAAGCCACAGTACACCACGCCTCAAAAGTCGATTTTCACCGTAGCGCTGCGCTACCAGGACGGCAAGATCGGCGACGGCGCAGAGGCCGAGTCCGGCAAGCGCCTCAAATATCACTTCACGATTTATTTAGCGGCAACCGGCGACAAATTCGACTCCACTTACGACCACCCCGGACCGACGCTGAAGGACAAGGACGGCAAGCCCGTTCTTGGCGACGACGGCAAGCCCAAACCCGGCGATCCGAATCCCTTTTCCGCAGTACGCGGATCAGGCAACCCGCTGCCGGGAATCGATATGGGATTAGAGGGCATGAAGGTTAACGGCAAGCGCCGCATCTTTATTCCCTGGCAGTTTGGACTTGGCAATCGGGATATCCCCGCGCGCGCCGGTCGCCCCGCTGTTCCGGCAAAATCCGATCTGATCGTCGATGTCGATCTGCTGGATGTAGCCGATTTGCCTACGCCACAGCCGCAGCCAGCCATGCAACCGAATGTACATCCGGCACCTCCTGCCGGCGCTCAGCCAGCACCAGCGGCTCCAAGCGCGACGCCAACTCCGGCGGCTCCGGCTCCTCAGCCGTCCGCGTTAAAACCAGTTCCTCCAGCGCCCCCCGCAACGGCTCCTGCTCCGCCGGTCGCCCCGGCCGCACCGCAACAGAAGTAAGCATTCCCTCATCTTTCTGCGCCTTTTGCCGATTACTTTGGTGTGATATGCAGAGGCGCAGAGAGAGAGTATGCTGGTTGCAATCATCGAATTTGTTCCCCGGCGAATTTGATCCGGTCCGACCGGCAAGGGCGAGGATGTATAAGCCCGCAATTCATCCTTCAGCCAGCCGGATTCGTGTTTGTCAGCTGAGGTGCGGGTTGAGTTCTCAGGAGGAACCATGAGGAAGTTGTTGGTCTCGACCGCTCTTGTGGCGGTTTTTATTGCTTTTGGCGCAGTCAATTGCCTTTATAGCCTTGCCCCGCCAGCCTATCATCCGGCGCCTTCATATCACCCCGCGCCTTCCTATCATCCAGCCCCTTCGTATCATCCTGCCCCTTCTTACCATCCAGCTCCTCGTCCCGCGCCCGCTTATCATCCGCCCGCGCAGCATCAGACGGCGCCGCGCCAGCCGAGGCAAGCGCAAACGCCGCGTCAGCCCCGCTCCAACAACACAAACAACAACGCCCAGCGCAATCAGCACAATGCTGATCGCAACACGCAGCGCAATCAGCAGCGTGAGGCTCAAAGGACGCAGCGCGAGACGCAACGCAATCAGCAGAATGCGGCGCGTACCCACCGGAATGAGATCAAGGGCCAAAACAGGGAACGCCACAACTTCAACAAACAGCGCCGCAACGATTACAAGTCCGCGCGCTCGTCTTATCGCGGCGGGCGGTTCAATGATCGCTTTGCTTCAGCACACTTCGGTCGTTCTCATCCAGTGGCATTCAGCGGCGGCGGCAGAAGCGTCTGGGTTGGCGCGCCCTTTGCATCGCCCTTCTGGTGGGGCGGAGTGGAATGGGGTTTCGGCCCAGGCATCTTCTGGCCTGATGGATGGGGCATGGGCTTTGGCTGCTATATCGATTACGTGCCGGGAGTCGGCTACGTTTTGGTGAATCCGGCCTTTCCGGACTCGCCGCTGGCGCTGTCCGTCAACCTCGATGCACAGCCGGTCGACGATCCTGACCTGCAATAAAAATGGGGCGAGTTGACTCGCCCTCAACAACTTTTGATCGTTCCTCTTGGTTTCACTCAGGCCACGCCCGCAGGCAACTCCGGCGTGGCCTGAATCAGTTGCCGCGTGTAAGCCTCTTGCGGATGATCGCAGATCGCTATGGCCTCGCCGCACTCCACCAGCCGGCCCCGCTCCATCACCGCAATTCGCGTGGAGAGATAACGCACCAGCGGCATCGAGTGCGAGATAAACAGGTACGTCAGCCCATGTTCGCTCTGCAATCGCCGAAGCAGATTCACAATCTGCGCGCCGACGCTCACATCGAGCGCCGAGACCGGCTCATCGAGGATCAGCAGCTTTGGTCTCAGAGCCAGTGCGCGGGCGATGTTGATGCGCTGCCGCTGACCGCCGCTGAACTCGTGCGGATAACGCGCAAGGGCCGACTCGTCGAGGCCAACTTCCTTGAGCAGCTCGGCGGCTTTGGCGCGCAGTGAGGCGGCATCGGTCTTGATTCCAGCTTCGCGGCGATGGATCAGCAGCGGCTCAGTGACAATCTCCAGCACCTTCATGCGCGGATTGAGCGCGGCGTATGGATCCTGAAAGACAGGCTGCATCTGTCGACGCAGGCGATGCATCTCCACGCCTGAAGCTCGCGCCACATCGACGCCAGCCACGCGGATGCTGCCGCTGGTAGGCTCGACAAGGCCGAGAATCATCCTCGCCAGCGTCGTCTTGCCGGAGCCTGATTCGCCCACCAGCCCCAGCGACTCGCCGGCTTCAATGGTGAGCGAAACATCCTGCACGACGGCCTGCTGCTCGGTGCGCAGCCCCGCCCGCCGCGGATAGCTCTTGGTAACCGCATCCACTTGAACCAGCGCCATGACTTGATGGTAAATGTAGAGAGCATATCATCTAATTCCTGGCCTATACCCGTCACTCCCGGCGGCTTGGAAGCCGCCAGTACAGCCGGTCAGGAGACCGGCGCTACAATCTCAACCAGCTCCATAGATTGACATATGTCCTTATGCCGAGCTAACAGCAAGAAATGCGTGGACGACACCACCTCTAAAGAGTGCGTTATTGTTGTTGAGTTACTTGCTGCGCATAGCGTTCAAGTCCGTCCACATCTTGAAAACCTTCGACACTGCGTAAAAAAGTTGTCTTTTCTGAAGGGTGCTGAATCTTTCCTTGCTCATCCACAAGTAAAGGCCTTGTCATGAAGCCGATGTCATAAGCGCTCTGATGCGACATGGAATCAGGAACATAAACTAACCGTGAATCAAGAAAGAATAGATACCGCTTGCCTATAGTTAGCCGCGGTTCGCCCCAAACTGTGAGGGTAACACCGTCAACGATAGCAGTGCCGCCGAAGGCCCTGACAATAATTTCATCCGGTCCTAACATTCTTAGTTGCTCAGGAATTTCGTTCTTAACTGCCATTCGACTTACAGATGGCTCTTGTCCGCGCGACAGCACTTTGATTTTGTACCAAGTGAAGATTGAAAACGCATTGCTTGGCGCTTCGACAAAAGAGGATTCGACTAAACCGTCCACGAGTAAATTATTTTTTATGATCTCCGTCAGCTTGGGTGTATAGTCGAATCCTACTTGATCTGGTCCGAATTCATAGCTTGTTTGTCCGGCTGACTTTGCGCGATTAGCGTGCCATTGTAAGGTGGGCCCCACCGAACCGGCCTGCGCAATAGCTTCCGAGGCAGAAAGGCATAACACCAAACAATAGAACATCAGGACAATCCTACGAAAACATCTGGAACGCATATCAAATCCTCCAGATCGATAATGCTACGCCAGCAGGAAGCTGACGCCCTTTTTGTCCATTAGCTCGCGATGCTCCGGGGCGAGGTCGCGATCGGAGATGATCTGATCCAACTCGTCGAGATCGGCAACGTGGATCATCGCATTCCTGCCGAACTTGGTGCGGTCGGCGACGATGATTACGCGCTGGGCGCAGTTGATCATGGCGCGAATCGTCTCCACCACCAGCGTGCTGGTGTCGCTCAGTCCATCTCCGCTGATGCCGCGAATTCCCAGGATGGCCACATCGGCCGAGACGCTTTGCAGCATCCGTTCGCAGATCGGCCCGAATTGAATTCCCAGTCGTGGGTAAAGATAGCCGCCAGTGAGCGTGACCTCGGTTTGCTTGCACTCCCAAAAGATCTGCGCCACCGGAATCGAGTTGGTAATAATCTGGATGGGATGCGAGAGCAGGCATCGCGCCACTTCGGCAACCGTCGAGCCGCCGCCGAGAATCACGGTTTGCCCATCCTGAATCAGATCCGCCGCCGCCCGCCCGATGCGGATTTTTTCCTCCTGGCAGCTCACCGAGAGCCGGCGAAAATCCAGCGCCTCTTCGCGCGAGGAGGTGGACATCGCGCCACCGTGAACGCGCCGGATATTCTGGCTGTGTTCGAGTTCAATCAGGTCGCGGCGAACCGTAGCGCGCGAGACGCCGACACCGGCGCACAAATCCTCCAGGCTGACGAAATCCTGCCGCGAGAGTGCTTCCTGAATGTATTTGAGCCGCTCAACCTGATTCATCGGGAGTTAAGTGCCTGTGCAACAGCAGCTTTGATTATGCTCCAAAGATTCAAAATCCTGCAAACTTTCTTTCAAAATATTGCAAGATGGATGTGGTTGCCCGGAGAAAGGCTCGCACAGATAAATGCGCGTACCCGGCTCCATAGTTGTACTGTAAGTGCAGAAAGAGGAGACGGAGAATGAACACCCATCCTTACCTTCGCGCATATCTGGCGGGAATCTTTGTTCCGACACTGGTTCTGCCGCTGGTTCTGACAATGTTTATCGTGCTGCGGATCGTGCTCAAAGTGCCGGTTCCCATAGAACGAGCCATGATCTTTCCGATGGCTGTGGTGCCTTCGCTCTTCGGCTTGTGGAATATGCTCTGGCTTGGTTCGCACTCACGCACTCATCTGCCCATCGGTCTGCAAGGAGCGATATTGCCTATCATCATGATGCCCATGGGAGTGCTGACCGCAAGTTGCCTGGGCGTGCTCTCGTTCAGATCCCATGGTGCAACGTGGTTTCATGCCTGCGAGATTCCCTACACGCTCATCGCGCCGCTTTTTCTCGCTGGACTCGTTGTCTATTACCTCGTCTGGAAGTATGTTGTGGGCGCGTTGAATCGCGTGCTGGGAATCGCGTAAGCCCACAAAGGGGAGCGTTCTCATGGGTTCCCCCTTCACTTTTTCACTCCTTCACCTTTTCACTGCTTCACTCGGCATTCAACAAATACGTCTTGACATTCGTCAGGCCGTAATTTATGTTGGCTTGTCCGACTGTAATACTTCAGAAAAAATCCAAGGAAGGATGAGTCAAATGAGACAAGCTCGGAGTTTTTGTGTCTTTGGATTGGCTGCAATCTCAATGATGGCCAGCATGACGCTGGCGGCGCAGACAGGCGATTCGGCGGCGATTCAACAGAAGCTTTATGCGCAGATCAAACTGACCACCATCACTGCGGACCGTTCGGATATTGTGACTGCCGGCGACATTGTGGTGCTGCACAAGCCGGGATTGCTGATGTATTCGGTAGCCTCGCCGCTGCCGCCGTCGAATACCTACAAAAATGGGAAGATCGGGCAGGGCTGGGGCGGTTTCGGCAAAGATCTGGCGATCACGATGAAAGCTGGGGATGGTGGAACAGCGGCGGATTATCCGCGCCGCGCGTTTGTGCCAGAGGAAAAGTGCTGGGTTACGGGGGTCCAGGTGCAAAAGGACGGGATTCTCTTCCAGCTTTACAGCGATCCCTACGACGATACCCGCTATTACGCTAACTTGAAGATTCCCTTTCCAAACAAGAAGGAAGTTCCGCCAGTGGATACCGCATTGCAACTAGTGTCAGAGGTGTTGACGCCGGTTCAGCAAGATCAGGGCGATCAGCAGGCGCAGGAGACACAACAGGCTGCACCTCCGCCTCCAGCGCCCATGCCGGATATAGCTCCTCCGCCTCCACCGGCAGATACACCGCCGCCCAGCATCAATGTTGGACAAACCAAAGACCAAGTAATAGCTGCCTTTGGTCAACCTTTACGAATGGCGACGATTGGAGTAAAGACCATTTTCTACTACAAGGACACGAAGGTGACCTTCACGAATGGGAAAGTGAGTAACGTGCAGTAGAGCGGGAGAGCACAGTGCTTCAAACGCGGAGGGGAGCGTACTCACACGCTCCCCTTTTTCATCCTGCACTCCAACGCGCTAAATCGGCAGCACCAGCAGTCCGCTCTCCAGCAACTTTTCCGTCAGTTGGTCCAGCGCGGCGGGAAATTTGTAGGTAATAGTGCGGACGGCCATTCCCAGCATTTGCGCTGTTTCGGCTTGCGTGTACTCCTGTAGAACGACGCGGCTGATCATCATACGTTCCAGCGCGCCCAACTGATCCAGGCATCTCTCGACATCGAGGACGAAGATCACAGCGTCCTCGAAGGTGCGAACGGGACGGCTTGAGCACCATCCGCGGGCAATCGGGTCGCCAAGGATATTCGGCGCCCTGCCCACCTGCATCGAAGCATACAGATAACGCCTCAACAGGCTCTCGGTATGCTTCCGGTAAAAGCCCAGGCTGACGACCGGCTCGGCTTCCGGAGTTTTTGCGGCTGGTTTCGCCGGCTTTGCCGCCGGTCGTGTCCTCGACACATAACCTGTCCGTTGTGGACAGTTTTCATCCCAAATCATCGGCAACTGGAGCGCTGCGCTCATTCCGCACCTCCAGTTACGTCTGCCACCGCCCACACCCTGACCAGCGTTCTGCGCGGCGGACGCCCTCGCCGCTTGCGGCTCTCCGGCGTTGGAAACTCCTTCAGCTTCTCCTCACAGCTCTTGCAATAGACACTTCCAAGGGTTTGGGCGCGGTACCAAAGACATCCGCACCCCTCGCAAATTTTCAGTTGCACGCGCAATTCCATGACGAAGTCTCCACATTCCCGTTCTCTCCCGGCGGCTTGTCTTTAATTTCTTGTTTCCGCGGGGCAGGAAAAACCAGGCACGGCTGTTCAGGGTTCTTTCGCCCTGATGAAGGATGGCCGCCCGTGTTCTCTCGTTAAATGTCATGCTCTTAGCGCGCAGATCCTGGAATCATTCCGTCTATCTGCCCCTCAGCGCCATTCGACGGCGCTTCAGGATTGGGATGAGAATGCCGGAAGAGATTCGTTCTCTCCCGGCATTTGTTCGTAACCGCAGAAAGGGGCTGACGTTCCACCCGCATCATCCCTTCGGTAACGACGTGTTTCTCATAAATTTCCCACAGACCATAACGGGATTAAGTAAAACTAATCTAGAAAGATAGTTCTCTTGCGTCAATCTCCCTCGGTTGCTTTCTGCTTCCGCACTTTCCATTCTCTGGACAAGCGCCGAAAATGAAGGCCACTTGGCCTCTCCAGGTTTGCAGGAAGAATATGGGAACCTTTCATTCCCATTGCTGGTGGCGGATTTTGCACAGATGAACTTTACGCAAATGCACGAGCGGCTCCGTCTGGAACTGCTACGCAGGATCCAGAGGGGTACGGTCAGCGTCTCGCTTCTAGCGCGTCAGACCGGCTTCGGGCAGTCCCATCTGTCAAATTTCCTGCATAATCGGCGGCAGCTTTCGCTCGAGGCGATGGACCGGATTCTCACCGCGCAGCACATGGCCGCCGGCGACCTGCTGCCCGCGACCTGGCAGAAAGATGACTTGCCCGCCGACGGGGAGGGCAGCTCGGTCCCGGTAGTCTCGCACTCAACGGCGCTCTTTGAGCCTTTCATTCGGCCCACTGCTGCGCAGATGATGCTCCACTTGCCCCCTGGATTGCTGCAATCGCTTCGTACGCGCGTCTCCAACCCCCGTCGCGCATGGCAGCGCTTTGTCGCCGTGCGCGTTCCCGCCGCCGATGCCTTGCCCATGGAGCCTCTAGTCTTGCCGGAAGCCATTACGCTCATCGACCGGCACTATAACTCGCTGATGCCTTACCGCCCCAATCGGCCTAATCTCTATGCCGTCCGCCACGGCTCGCATCTGACGCTGCGCTATGTGGACTTCGTCGCCAACCGCCTGGTGCTGCGCCCGCACAACATCGCCTTCCCGGTTGATCTGATCGAGGTAGACCCCGGCGAGCCTCCCAGCGAACTGCTGATTGGCCGCATCGCGTTGATTCTGAATGAGCCGTGAGGCTTTTTGGAATGCATCTATCTCGTCGTCATGCTTGTCGATTCGACAGCAACATGGAAGAATACATACATGAAACGCTGGAAAAAGTTAGGAATCATTGCGCTTGTGTCCTTTGGCGTCATCCTCACAGCTCTGGCTTGTGTTCGCCATCGCTACCCAGTGCTACTGCATTTGTTTTCAAGTTGTGCCTGTACAGATTACTCGGATATGGTTACCGGGCTGACCGTATTTAATCCCTTTCGGGGTCGCTCGCCCGAGGCAAGCGCGAATCGTTTTTTTGAGGACATTAAACTCGGTCGTTGCCCGGATATGGCCCCCAATTCCCGTCCGGCGGATTGCAAACCCAACTCCATGCCCTTTCCTTTCGAGTGGAGATTGAAGAATCGACAGGATCAGCCGCATAAGATTTTGCTTTATTACCAGTTCACTCGGTTTGATGACAAACCATATGATCGCTGGGGGAGCGAAGGCATGGCTGAAGTTGTCGAGATCAATGGCAGATGGAAAGTTTCATCCTTCGATGTAATCTGGTAGATCGCCCTACAACACGATTCTCATCCAACTACGTGCAGAGTCTTTGAGGCATAGCGTGCAATCTTCTTGTCTGTGGAGACCAGCGCCAGACCCTCCGCCGCTGCCTGCGCAATCAGCATCCTGTCAAAGGGGTCTTTGTGAACCGGCGGCAGAGCAACGAGCCGTGCGACGTGCTGTGGGCGCAGATGCAGCGGCGTGGCGGCCAGTTGATCAAGCGCATCCGTCCACCAGGAGCGCGGATCGCCCACATCCAGAGTTCCCTTCATGCACTTCAGCATGACCTCCCAATAGGAGATTATGCTCAGGAAATTGGGACCGGCAGCGACAGCAGCTTTAGCCTTGACGGAGAGTGAACTCGACTGCTTCATCGAGAAGATGGCCACATGGGTGTCAAGCAAGTATCCGAGAACTGGGAGATTTTCGCTCAATTATCCTCACCGAGAAGCTCTTCTTCGGTGATGGGATCATCCCAACCCGGCAGCAGACGGATGCGGTCCTTCATGCCGTCGAAACGCGCCTTACGGCGCTCGGCGGGCGGCGGAGCAAGCTGGGCGACAGGACGGCCATGGCGGGTGATGACCACCTGCTCGCCGTCCTCGACAAAGCGAATCAGTTCAGGGAGACGATTTTTTGCTTCCGCGGTGCTCACATTCATGAGTGTAATTATAGCCATAATTTATGGCTATAACAAGTTGCCCCTCATCTCACTTACTCCGTCTCGGTTGAATTCCTGCGATCTGCCGGAGCAGGCATCCGCGCAGTTCCTCACATCACACGACTGTCTTTCCTGGCGATGTGCGAAGCCGGCGAAGAAGCTCAACAGGAGAACCAATGCCGTTTCTGCTCACGTGATGCTCGACACATTCGAGCATTTTGCAGAGCCGTAGGATGGTCCCGAAAGGCGGGATGCTCATTTGGCAGAACTTGCGGATCGTAGAGTGAAGAGCCATGGATCGATGCTGACCGGTCCGACCGCTTGGAGAGTCCTCGCAGTATCGATGCTGCTGACTTGCATCACCCAGACGGCAGTTGCGCAGAATGCGCCGGAGATCACGGGGGCCTGGCAAGGCACATTGCAAGTGGACGGCGGCAAGCGCGTCGTCGTGAAGATATCGAAGGGAAATGCCGGCTTGGAGGGCGTACTCTACAGGATCGATTCGGGCGAAGCATCGATGGTCCCCTCCATCGTCATGAAGGGACAATTATTGAAGTTCACCATCCCTGCCATCGAGGCCGCCTACCAGGGAAAGGTAAGCGCGGGCGGAAGTTCAATCACGGGGATGTGGACCCAAGGGACGGGTTCGTATGCGCTGAATCTAGTGCGGGCAACCGTGGACACGGCATGGGCGATTCCCGAGCCGGAAAAGCTCATGGCGCGGGATGCCGATCCGTCGTTCGAAGTCGCGACCATCAAGCCGAGCAAGCCCGATGACCATACCGATGGTTTCTGGCCTAATGGACGCCGCGTCAGGGTTGAAAACCACACCGTGAATGAGATGATCGAGTTTGCCTATGGGGTTCACCGGAGGCAGGTCGATGGCGGACCATCCTGGCTTGACGAGCAGCGTTACGATATCGACGGCATTGCGGATGTGGCGGGCGAACCCAACGGCAAGCAGATGAAGGCGATGATCCAGAAGCTGCTGACGGATCGCTTCCAGCTCACCATCCATCATGAAAGTAAGCAACTCTCCGTCTACGCGATCAAGGCGGGGAAGAGTGGAGCGAGGTTGACGAAGAGCCTGGGCGATCCGAATGGGTTTCCCGCGGAGAGTGGCAATGGTGGCAGCACCGGACTCGAAGTGCGGTACTCGAATTACTCCATGGCGGATCTGGCTGAGAATCTACAGATAATGGGCGGTGAACAAGAAGGTAGGCCGGTGGTGGATCAGACCGGGATCGCGGGCCGATACGACTTCAAGCTGAAGTGGTGGCCGGATGAGTGGCGGAACCCTGGTCCCGAGGCCGCGCCCGGACTGGGTACAGCGCTGCAGGAGCAGCTTGGGCTAAAGCTGGAGGCGACGAAGGCGATGGTGGATGTGATTGTGATCGACCACGTAGAGCGGCCGTCGGCGAATTAAGCCTGCTCCGCAATAGCTGTGCCCAGCCTGTTCGTAAGGTCTCGAAAAGGCTGGAGCACAGATGCGATGGTCACAGCTCCGGGTTATCGAAGCGCGTATACCGAGAGACAAAGTTGAGATAGACAGTTCCCGTCGGTCCGTTGCGCTGCTTGGCCAGAATAATCTCCGACTTGGCGCGGTCGGCTTCGCTCATCTCCTCGTCGTGGTTGTAGTAGGCCTCGCGATGAATGAAGGCGACCACATCGGCGTCCTGCTCAATCGATCCCGACTCGCGCAGATCGCTCAGAATCGGGCGGTGGTCATCCTTGCGCTGCACGCCCGCGCGCGAGAGCTGCGAGAGCGCGACGACCGGCACATTCAGCTCCTTGGCCAGCGCCTTCAGCCCGCGCGAGATCGCTGAAACCTCCTGCGTGCGATTCTCGTAGCCCCGCTTGCCGTTCGAGGGCAGCGTCGCCGTCATCAGTTGCAGGTAGTCGATCACCACAAGATCGAGACCGTTTTGATTCTGCTTGAGCCGCCGCGCCTTGGCGCGCATCTCGGCCAGCGAGATAGCAGCCGTATCGTCGATGAAGAGCCGCGTCTCGACCAGTTGGTTCAAAGCATTCTGGAGTTTGCCCCGGTCCTCGCCGCTTAGAAAGCCCTTTTGCAGCTTCTGCTGATCCACCCACGCTTGCGACGACAGCATACGCCTGAGCAGCGACTCCTTGCTCATCTCCAGGCTGAAGACGGCCACCGTGGCTCCGTTGCCGACCGCCGCATTCTGCGCAATGTTGATAGCCAGCGCAGTTTTGCCCATCGACGGGCGCGCGGCAATGATAATCAGTTCGCCTTTTTGCAGCCCGCTGGTCATCACGTCGAGTTGCGTGAAGCCGGTGGCCGTGCCGGTGATCTCGCGGCTCTGCTTGTAAAGATTGTCGATGGTCCCGAAGGAGCCTTCGACGATCTTTTCCAGGCTTTGCAAACCGCCGGTAAGCCCCTTTTCGCTGACCTCCATCAGTTGCGTTTCGGCGGAGTTCAGCACATCGAGAGCCGCCTCGCCCTGATCCGCCGCGCGCGCAATCGCCGTGGAGCAGATCAGCATCAGCTTGCGCAGCAGGCTCTTGTCCTTGACGATGCGGATGTACTCTTCGATCACCGGCCGGCGCGGCAGACCCTCGGTGAGCGAAGCAAGATAAGCCACGCCGCCGATTGTCTCACGCTCCTTGTAGCGGTCCAGCTCGGCGGCCAGCGTTACAATATCCACCGCCCGCTGTTCATTCATCAACTCTGTCATGCGCTGGAAGATGCGGCGATGCGAGTCGAGAGAAAAGTCGTCGTCGGTGAGCTTCTCCGCCGCTTCGGAGTGCGCGGCGTTATCAAGCAGAATCGCGCCGAGGATGGTTTTTTCGGCATCGATATTCGCCGGCAATCCGGTGTCGAAGGCGAGATTGGGAAGCGTGGCCATGAATTCGAGTGTAGGCCGAGAGGCGATGGAAAATGGTTGTGAAGATTCATCTCATGTAGTGGAAAACCGCGCCTAAAATGCCGTTCAAATCCGCCCCCAATGCCTTATCCTCAAAACAATGCAAGGAGATAGCAGATGGCGAATGGGACACTGAGCAGCGCAAAGTTGAAGAAGGTTCTCTCGGCCCTCGAAGGCAACTGGCAGGCCGAGATGGAGGGCTACCATACCTATCTGGCGCTCGCCGATAAGGATTCCGAACCCGTCCGCGCCCAGGTCTTGCGCCATCTGGCCGGAGCAGAGTGGGAGCACGCTGCGCTTTGGCATGGGCGCATCGTCGAACTAGGCGGCACCGAGCCGGTCTATCACGGCCGTCCCGGCGGCGACGCCGACTCGCTGGCCACCCGCGCCGGCGGCATCCGCATGGCCCTGCGCAGGTTGGAGATTGAGGAAAGCCGCGCTATCGCCGGTTATGGCGAGCAGATCAAATCACTCGGCGACGCCGAATCCATCGCCATCCTCGAACACGTCATCGAGGACGAGAAGGAGCACTACAAGGAATTGGGTTCGCTGCTGCGCGGCCACTATCAACAGCCTGCCGGCTCGCACACCATCAACGCGCAGGCCATCCTCGACGAGATGCTGGCCAAGCGCGCCCAGGGACGCAAGCAGCCCGGTAGCTGGATCGGCGACGCCATCTACGGCGTCAACGACGGCCTCGGCGCCATCTTCGGCATTGTCAGCGGCGTCAGCGGAGCCACTGCGGGCGATAGTAAATATGTTCTTCTCGCCGGACTCTCCGGCCTCATCGCCTCGGCGCTCTCGATGGGTTCCGGAGCTTATCTCGCGGCCAAAAGTGAGCGCGAAATCTACATGGCCGAGATTGCCCGCGAACGCGAAGCTATCCAGATGAACGGACCCGAGGCTCGCGAGCTGCTCTCCCTCTACTACCAGGTGAAAGGGCTGCCCGAAGCAGACGCCCTGCACATGGTCAACCACATCGCCAGCGACCCCGAGCAGCTACTGCGCGCGCTGGCCTCGGAGCGGCTCGGCACCAGCGAGGAGGCGCTTGCGAATCCACTCGTCTCCGCAGGCTCCGGCGCGCTCTCTACAGCTATCGGCGCGGCCATTCCCATCATCCCGTTCTTTTTCCTCACAGGGATTGAAGCGGTGATCGCCGCCGCCGTTGTCTCGCTCGCCGCACACTTCGCGGTCGGCGCTGCCAAGTCCCTTATCACTGTCCGCAGTTGGTGGTCCTCCGGTTTGGAGATGACCGTCGTCGGCGCAGTGGAGGGCGCAGTCACCTACGGCATCGGCATCCTGCTCGGCAAAGGCGGAATGTAGGTTCCGCCTTCGCCGAATCACTCATCTGCGAACGAGTGTCCCTGCCGCATTCTAGAAAAACCCATTCGAGCGCAGAACGACCGTATTCGCCGCCAGCGACGGCGTTCCTCCACTGCTTGCCGGAGCGAAGAGCCAGCCGCGCACCGAGACAAGATTGCCGGTGGCAAGCGCGCCGAAGTCTTCCGTGCTGAAACCCTGGAAGGTGGTCTGCGTGGTAGTCAGCACATCGTACGAAACGGCATTCTTAGCATTGAACCACGGCCAGGGCGCAAAGAACGGTCCCACGTTGCTGCCCAGCGTAAAGCTGTCTGCGCTTGCATCAAGCGCGGAGATTATTCCAGTCACTTGGCTCGGCTCCAGCGCAACTGTGTCGGCGGTAAAGGACAAGGACTGAGGTGGTCCCCAGCCGCCTGGGAAGGCCATTTCGTTCGCTGCAGCCAGCGATCCTGACATCACGTCCACCATCACATTCTGCCCCACCAACAAACTCGAAGGGCCAGTGAAGGTGAGTCCCGCAGGAATGGTAAAGCCGTTTGCAGCCACAGAGAAAGTTGCAGTGCCGGCGATGCTGACGCTGGCTTCTCCGCCTAGAATCAGGCCGCTTGAATTCGACGGGTTGTCATGCAGGATGAGCTTCATGATCGTGCCGCTGGCCGATGTGCTGAGGCCAACGATGGTTCCCGTAGCGGTCTGCTGGCCTGGCGCCTGCAGATAAGTGACTTGAGCCGCTTCAAGAATCCCGCCGCTCTCAATGCCGGAGATTTGCACTTGGACGATCTGCCCCGCAGCCAGACACGCGATGCTTGGCGTACTGCATGCGCTCGTCGGGAAGCCGTCAAACGCCGTGGTGCTGCTGGTGTCGATGGTGTAGGTTCGGCCCCATGCGGTTTGCGCGGTGAACTGATTCTGGCTGGCGCTGACGGTTACAACTGCACCCCTCAAAGCGCCGAACTGAGGCCGCGTGGGAATCGCAGTGGGCAGCTCGGAGATGGTAACGCCATTCGTCACGCCGAGATTGACGGACAGATCGGATTGAATCACCGTGTTCAGGTGAAAATCGATCAAGAGTCCCAGCGGAGAAGTCGCGGAGAGCGTAACCGGAAAGGGCGAGGTTGAAAAGCTGACGGTGGCGGAGTTGTCGATCGTCGGCGTGAGTTCGCAGACGCTGCCCACTGCGCATGTGCTGGCAATTGCCGTGTCCGAGGCGTTGAAGATAACAAGCTCCGGATTGGCAAAGGTCAGGCTAAGGCTGTTGTAGCTTCCCGCGGCGACATTGGCCGTGCTCAGGAAGGCCGAGAGCGCCTGGAGTTGGGTTACGTCAATCTGAATAGGCGTGTTGTTGTTGAGCAGCGAAACGGGCGATGCCGTGGACGAGGCGGGCTGGAGCGAGGCGGCAGTAAGGCTGACCTGGAAGAAGAGAACCGACACGCCAGTCGGCGGATCGTCGGTGATCGTCATGGAAACGGGCACAGTTCCTTGGGACGCCGCCGCAGTAGTGCTGTTCATGTTTGAGTTGCATCCCGTGAGGAGCAGACTTGCGATGCACAGGACGAAGAGAAGGGGAAGATGCTTTCGCATGAGTTGCCTCCTTAGATTAAGACGATTAACCAAGGCAACTCTGCATCCTGGACGCGCCCTCGCGCACAGGTGAATGGAACAAACTTCGCACGATTCGAACTTGATACGAGGTAAGGGGAATGCCGGTCCCGAACCCTCACGGGACGATTAGACGCCGATTCTCTGGAAAAGTTGCGGTGATCTTTCAACGGAATTGAGTCCCGTTCAACTCAATAATCGCGAAGGACGGGCGGTGCAATTGATGGTTTTATGAGACAAAAAATTGTCAAGTTGTCGCAATTTTCTATTCGCTATTCCCTATTCCCTATTCCGTCGCTCCAACCTCCTCCTTGACAGCCCCCCGGCTGCGCGTATCTTATCTATGAAGGCACTCCTTCTGGATACCGGGCAGAACGCGCGCGAGAAGACGGGCGCGGCCATCGGTTGAGGGTTTCTGGTTGGAGTATTGTGTCGAAAAGGAAGCAGACGGCAGTTGGGCTGCGGACGCGGAACGGAATGAATCGGCGGCCCGGCTTATTCCCGGAGACAAATTTATTTTGAGGCCCCCGGCGGATGGCCGGGTGTGCCTGTGCCCTGAGCGGCGGAGCGTTTTGCGCAGCCGAGATCGTGATGGGCGTGTAAAGGATGAACGTGGCGACAAGTCTTGCATTGATGATCTTTCAGCAGGCGGCGGGCGGGGGAAATGGCTTGATGATGCTTTTGCCATTGCTGATGATCCCGCTCTTGTATTTCATGATGATTCGCCCGCAGCAGAAGCGGCAGAAGCAGTGGCAACAGATGCTGGCTGCGATCAAGACCGGCGACCGCGTGACCACGGCGGGCGGCATTCGCGGCATCATTCTTTCCATCAAGGACGACACGATTGTGATCAAGGTTGCGCCGGACGGCATCAAGCTGGAAGTGGCGAAGAGCGCGATTGCGGCGGTGACGACGGATAGTGAAGCAGTGAAATAGTGAAGCAGTGAAACAGTGACCACTGTAGAGAAACGGGACGATGAAGAAGAATCTCAAGAACAAGTTTTTTCTGATTATTGCGGTGGTGCTGCTATGCGTCTGGGGTATCTTCGGCGCATCAACGGGTGTGACCGGCGCGGCTCTGCTGGATGGCTTGACCAAGCGCATTCACCTGGGCCTGGACCTGAAGGGCGGCGCTCACCTGATCTTGCAGGTCAAGGTGGAGGAAGCTGTCAACGCCGAGACTGACAACACTGTGGCGCGGCTCAAGCAGGATTTGAAGACGGCCAACCTGACGTTTTCGCAGGTCTACAAGCCCGATGCGGCCAAACCGGCCTTCATTCAGGTAGAGGGTACCTCGGCTGCCAGCTCGAGTGCCGTTCGCACACTGCTCGATACCAAGTATTCCAACGAATTCAGCGTGGATAGCGGCTCGGACAATGCCTGGACGCTGACGATGAAGCCGATGGTGCTGGCGGCGCTGGAGAAGAAGACCGTTCAGCAGGCGATTGAGGCTCTGGGCGACCGCGTGAATGCTCTGGGCGTCAGCGAGCCGGTGATTCAGGAGTACGGCCTGGGCAAGGATCAGATTCTGGTCGAGCTGCCGGGCGTGGAGAACGAGAGCGACATCGAAAAGATTATCCAGGGAACCAACCGGCTGGAGATTCACGCCGTGGTTGGCGGTCCTTACAAAGACGAGCAGGATGCGGCGGCGAGCACGGGCGGCATCATTCCCTCCGACGATGAGTTGAAGAGCTTTACAGGCTTGACGAACGGCTCCGATCAGCCGAGCGTATACGTTTTGCAGCGCGCATCGATTGTCTCCGGCACCGACTTCCGCCGCGCCGACCCGAGCATCGATCAAAACACCGGGCGCAGAGAGGTCGAGTTTACACTGACCAATGAGGCCGGCGACCGCTTCTATGAGTACACCAGCAAGAATGTCGGCCACAGCATGGCGGTGGTGATGAATGACCAGGTGAAGGAAGTGGCCAACATCGAGAACGCCATCCGCGACCAGGGACGCATCACCGGAAGCTTCAGCCAGGATGAAGTGCAGGCGCTGTCGAAGCTGTTGAGCACGGGCGCGCTGCCGGCCTCGCTGTCTCAGTTGGAAAAGCGTTTTGTGGGCGCGTCGCTGGGCGTGGATTCGATTCGCGAGGGCGTGACGGCGGCCATCGTGGGCGTGGCGCTGGTGATGATCTTCATGCTCATCTACTACAAGGGATCGGGCATCAATGCTAACTTGGCCCTCATTCTGAATTTGTTGATTCTGCTGGGGATTATGGGATTGTCGAGCGCCTTGTCGGGCGGAGCCAATGCTCTCACGCTGACGCTGCCGGGTATCGCCGGAGTGATTCTGACGATCGGCATGGGCGTGGACTCGAATGTGCTGATCTTCGAGCGCATCCGCGAAGAGTTGCGCAGCGGCAAGGCGCCCTCGGCGGCTGTCGATCAGGGCTTTGCTCACGCATGGGTCACCATCGTTGACACGCACGTGACGACCATTGTCTCGGCGGCGATTCTGTTCATGTTCGGGACCGGCCCGGTGAAGGGCTTCGCGGTGACGTTGACCATCGGTCTGCTGGCCAATCTGTTTACGGCGGTCTTCGTCTCGCGAGTGATCTTCGACGCTCATCTGAACAAGTTGCAGCCGGGTGAGCCGCTGTCGATTTAGGCAATAGGGAATAGGCAATAGGGAAGACGGAGAGAAACAAGTGGAATTGTTTGGCAAAGTGAGTATCGATTGGCTGGGAAAGAAGTGGTATTTTCTGGCTTTTTCCATGCTTTTCAGCGTGGCCGGCATCATCTCGATGGCGTCGCACTGGGCAAAGATCGGCTCGCCGGTGCCGCTAGGCGTGGACTTTAGAGGCGGCACGCAGGTGCACGTGAAGTTCAAGCAGACGCCGGATATCAACCGGATTCGCGCGGCGGTTGCGGCGGCAGGGATCAAGGACGCGACCATTCAGGGCATCCAGTCGGCGATCAATGAGACGGGCGGAAATGAAGTGCTGATAGCCCTGCCGGAGCAGCAGGACGAGAGCGCGCTCGACGCGGGCCGCCAGCAGATTGTGGATGCGCTCCAGGCTCATTATGATAATCCATTCGATGTGATCAATGTGGACGTAGTTGGGCCGACGGTGGGCAAGCAGTTGGAAAACAAGGCGCTGCTGGCTACGCTCTATTCGATGGCGGGAATGCTGGTCTATCTCTGGTTCCGCTTCCAGTTGATCTACGGCGTGGCGGCGGTGGTGGCCTGCTTCCATGACACGCTGATTACGGTGGGATTTTTCGCGCTGACCAATCAGGAGATCAGCCTGACGGTGATCGCGGCGATTTTGACGCTGGTGGGCTACTCGATGAACGACACTATTGTCGTCTTTGATCGAATTCGCGAGAATCTGCGGCTGAACCGGCGAGAATCGCTGCCGGATGTGGTCAATCGCAGCATCAATCAGACGCTGAGCCGGACGGTTCTCACTTCGGGACTAACCTTTTTGACAGTACTTTCACTGTTTATTTTTGGCGGACAGGTGCTGAAAGGCTTTTCATTTGCGCTCGTGGTGGGTATTCTAATAGGGACGTACTCTTCGATTGCCGTGGCTGCGCCAATGCTGGTGGCTTGGCAGGAGTGGCGGGCCAGTCAGGGCAAGGCAGCGGTGCTTCCGGCTGCAAAAAACGCCAGGACTTAGGTTGATTCCCCGGCATTTGGTCGGGTTTTTGTGTGTGATATTTGAAAGCGCGGCTCAGTCTTGGGAGGGCGCGCGCGATGTGATACTGTTTGGATGCCGGGAACATTTTAGATCTTTCCGGTGTCTAAATAGAGGTAGACAAAGATACGATTCGAGGGTGGCTATGTTTGAAGATTCCACGTTCTCATCTGGAAACAGGATCAAGAGCAGCAGCGGGCGCTATGCGCTTTTTACAGGCGGCATAGAGTGCCTGCTGGTTGTGATTGTGGTACTGTATCCGCTGATCTATCCCGAGGCGCTGCCCAGGGCCATGATGCAGATGGCTCTTGTAGCTCCTCCTCCCCCTCCTCCTCCTCCGCCACCGCCACCGCCTCCGACCGTGCATCAGGCCCCGGTCCGGTCCGAGATGATGAACAATCAGCTCACGGCGCCCACGCGGATTCCGCATGACATCAAGTATGTGGCCGAGAAGGAAGCACCGGTAGCTTCGTTCGGCGTGGCCGGGTCGGATTTCGGCGGCGCGAATGGCGCAATGGGCAGCATCTTTGGCGGGCAAACCCAGGTGAAGGTGGCTCCGCCGAAGAAGATTTCCATCTCAGGCGGCGTGATGCAGGGCATGGCGATCTCAAAGCCTCCGCCGGTTTATCCCCCGATTGCCAAGGCTGCCCGCGTTCAGGGCACGGTCGTCTTGCAGGCTACCATCTCCAAGACAGGCTCCATCGAAGGCTTGCACGTGATCAGCGGGCCGGCGATGCTGCAACAGGCCGCGCTGGACGCAGTGAAGAATTGGCGCTACAAGCCTTATCTGCTCAGTGGCGAGCCGGTTGAAGTAGAGACCACGGTGAATGTGATCTTTTCTTTAGGCGGCTGATGAATCTTATTGACTCTTTCCGCCGTTGCGGGGAAAGGGCCTTGTTATTGACCTGAATGCGAATCCGCAAGGAGACGCATTCCCAGCAACCGGAAGGCAGTCGCAGTCCACAAGAAAACTCCTTAGGAGGAACGATTCAGTGATTCTCGCTCAGCTCACGCACTTCGCTTCGCATTCAGCAGCCAATCTGGCCTTCATCTTCGATGGTGAAGAGGCAGTCAGCTTTAACCTTATGGGTCTTTTGCACAACATGGGATGGCCGGCGCGCTGTATCGCCGCGATTCTCTTCATCGAGTCGGTCTGGTCGTTGGCCATCATGATCGACCGCTTCTTTTACTTCAATTCCGCCCGCAATCAGTCGCGCGAGTTTGCGCCCAAGGTTGCCGGCGCATTGAAGGACAGCAAGCTGGAAGAGGCGATCAAGATCGCCGACCGCAACAAGAAGTCGCATCTGGCCGAGGTTGTTACGGCCGGCTTGCAGGAGTTCCGCGCATCGGGCGGCGCTCCGAACGAAGCGACCATCGCCAGCGCGGGACGCGCGCTGGAGCGGGCCGAAGCCATCGTCCATGCCAAGCTGAAGAAGGGCCTTGCGGTTCTGGCCACCATCGGCGCCACGGCTCCCTTCGTCGGACTGCTGGGCACTGTCATCGGCATTCTGAATGCCTTTCAGGCCATCGCCAGCCAGAAGATCGCGGGTCTGGGCGCGGTTGCCGGCGGCATCTCGGAAGCCCTGGTCACCACTGCCGCCGGCCTCTTCGTGGCCATTCCGGCGGTTATGGCCTTCAACTATTTCACCGGGCGCGTTGAAGCCTTCGACGTCGAGATGGATAACTCATCGAGCGAATTGATCGATTACTTCATCAAGCAAAGCAACAAGCGCTAAGCGAAACGGCTGCCGTCAAGAGCGAGAATCTGCGGGGGCAGGAGATCAAGAACTCCTCCTGCCCGCCGGTTTCACCCACTTGCGCTGGCCATACGGTTTTCGATCAACGCCGGAAGCCATCCGGATTAAAAAATTGCAGGCAATGGAGTACTAGCAATGGCACAAGCAGTTCGCGACGTTAGTAAGCAAGTCAACTCCAACATCAACGTGACGCCGATGGTGGACGTGATGCTGGTGCTGCTGATCATCTTCATGGTCATCACCCCCATGCTCCAGAACAAGGTGCAGGTCGATATGGCCAAGGTGGATAACCCCACCAATATGCCGGACGCCGACAAGGAAGACGCGATTGTCGTGGCCGTCACGCGTAGCGGGGATGTCTTCCTGGGGCAGAACAAGACCTCCGTCGAGCAGCTTGGCGTGCAGGTACGCGAGAAGCTGGCGGACAAGCCGGGAAAGACGATCTTTGTTCGCGCTGACGCCCGCGCCCAGTACCGCGCGGTGGAAGACGCCATCGATGCCGTGCGCACCGCCGGCATTGACGACGTGGGCTTGCTGACGCAGAAGCGGGAATCCGGCGCTATCGGCGGCGAGTAGTATTGATGTTCCTTTAACGATTTTTGAACCAACGAGGAGTTTATAGCCATGGCAATGACAATGGGGGGCGGGGGTGGTTACTCGTCCGACATCAATGTTACGCCGATGATTGACGTTCTGCTGGTGCTGCTGATCATCTTCATGGTCATCGTTCCGGTAACGCCCAAGGGCCTGGATGCGCTGGTGCCCCAGCCGCCGAAGGATCCGTCCCACAATCCGCCGCCTGAGCGCACCATCGTGGTGCAGGTTCTGCACGAGCCGGGCAAGCTGCCGTCATACAAGATCAACGACACGGTGGTCAACAATGGTACCGGCGGTCCGGCGGCTCAGAAAGAGCTTCTGGCTCGGTTGACTGAGATTTACGCCAATCGCGCCGAGCGCATCATGTTCGTCAAGGGCGACGACAATATCGATTTTCACTATGTAGCCGAGGTGATCGATATTGGCCGCGCGGCGAACGTGGATCACGTCGGATTGATGACGCCGAAGATCATGGCCGGCCAGTAGCCGGCTGCTTGCAGCACAAGAGATTCCAGTCGCGAGACCGAAAGTCATCCGGCTGAGGGAGAAGGAAACGATCTATGAATGGACCCGTACGTATTACGGCGCTCGCGGTGGCCTTGGCCGGCATGGTGCTTTCGATGAGCGGGTGCAACCGGCTCGCCGCCCGCGACCAGTTGAACAAGGGAGTGGAAGCGTACAAGGGCACTCACTATGAAGAGGCGATTGGGCACTTCCAGAAGGCGATGGAACTTGATCCGTCGCTGCCCATGGCCAAGAGCTATCTGGCCACCGCGCTGGCGCAGAATGTGGTCGCCGGACTGGATACGCCGGAGAACCTGAAGACCGCGCAGCAGGCCATCGACATCTTCCAGGAGGTGCTGGACAAAGACCCGCACGATGTGAACAGCATGAAGCAGATCGCGGGCATTGAGTTCAGCATCAAGAAACTGGACGACGCCAAGAACTGGCAGAAGAAGGTTTTGGCAGAGGATCCGAAGGATCCCGAAGCGGCCTACACGGTTGGCGTGATTGACTGGACGCAGGCGCATATGAACACGCTGACGGCGCTGGCGGCGGCTGGGCTGAACGACGACGGCGAGGGAAATGCCAAGGTGCCCAAGAAGGTCATGGACCCGCTGATCGCGCAGAATGCTCCGCTGGTCGAAGAAGGTTTGCAATATCTCTTGCAGGCCAATGACAACCGCGCCAACTATGACGACGCCATGGCTTACCTGAACCTGATCTACCGGCGCAAGGCCGATCTGGATTATGCCAACGATGCGGCTCGCAAGGACGATGTCGCCAAGGCCGAGGAATGGCGCACCAAGGCGATGGGTGTGCGCAAGGCCAACGAGGCGAAGAAGAACGCCGGTCCGGGCGGCATCACGATGGGAGACAACGGCGAGTTGAAGTAAACCGGAGATTTTTTCGGGCAATACCAACGGCCTCCGCAACAGCGGGGGCCGTTTTCTTTGGTAACTTGAAGTCAAATTGTGATATTTGATATTGCAAACCAGCGGCCATAGTACTGCGCGGGCGGGGGAGCGGCTTTCATCTCGCGCAGAGTCATGGTGCGAAGTGGGCCTTGCGGCGTCTCGCAGAAGGTGACGACCTGGAAATCATTTTGACGCGGTCCGGCGCTCATGTTGGCGCTTGCATCCAAAGGCCAGAGATTATTGAAGTCATCGTCGCCGCTCCATTGCAGATCCTGCACATGATCGGCCTGAAGTCCAGTCCAATCAAGGCCGTAACGCTGCGTGACAGCGCGGAAGTTGTCCGCGCCTGAGCCACGGTCCATTGGGTCGAGTTGCATGGTCTTGCCGATGTAAGGTCGATATTGCGGACTGACGCCGATCGGCTCGCCCAGGGGCATACGCTGCGAGGGATCGTCGCGATCATAGTAATGGCCGCCCATTTCAATGGGAGTCGGGTAAAAGCCTGACGTATAGGGCTTGAACCATGTGATAGGAATAGGATCGGCGGGGGATAGACCAGTGGGACCATCGCAAGGCTCGTCCTCGTCCTTCTGCTGGTTGGGGCTGTCGCTGGAGAGTGTTGAAACGCCTGCAACCACCCCTGCTGTAGCCAATGTCGAAGCGGTCGTGGAAGCCGTCGTTGTTGCGGCGGTGGTGGTAGTGGCAGCAGTTGTTGTAAATGCTACCGTGGCTGTTTCAGTAGTGGCCACGGCAGTCTCTGTCGTAAGCATCGTCGCTTCACCAACAACGGTCGTAGTGACTTCGCTAGTGACTGCAACATCGGCAATCGCCTCAACCATGACTGTGGTTCCGAGTTCAGCGGTGGCAGTGGCGGCTACATCCGCCGTTCCGACTTGGACGATAAGGGCGAGAATCGGCAGCGCCTCCGGGAAGGCAATGAAGAAGACGATGGTTCCCACGACAGCAGCGCCGGCCAGAACATAACCCAGGACTTCTCCGGCGCTTGGTCCAGAGGAATCGCCAGCCTGCTGTTGAATAGGCCATGCAAGGCCGAGGTAGGCCGCTACTTCGCGCTGCTGATCTTCCGGGATCGAAGTGAATGCTGGATTGTCGGTGACAAACTTAGGCGTAACCGGCCCTGCCGCCTTTGCCGCAACGGCGGCGATTGCCACCTGCACGCGCGGAAAGTTCGGCGGGCAGCCGATTTGCAGCGACTCGAAGACGCCGCGCGCTTTGAGCTGTTCCAGCTTCTGCATCATGTCAACGATCCACAGGCCATTCAAAATTCCACACGCATCCTGATAATCGCCAACGCCATTTTCCTGCGGACGGTTAACCGCTTCGACGACTCGATCAAGAACCGAAGTGCCCGCGACGGGAGCATTGGCTGCTGGAGCATTGGCACCGGCATCGGTTGTACCCGCGTCCGCAGTTGTACCGGAAGTACCCGCATCGGGGGTCGAAGCAGGAGGCGCAGGAGGACCGATAAAGGCTTGGTTGCCGCCGCCAGCGTCGGGAGTCTGGTTCGCCGCCACGGGAGCAGCCGCGCCTTGCGCGCCGCCTGCATTTTTCTGTTGGAACTCGTATTGGCCCTTGGCATATCCTTCGTTGTAATCCGTCATCGCGTCTTCATTCAGCGGACCGGGATTTGGCTCTCCGCCGCTGAGGCCATCCTGATAGCCGCGCTCGTATTCTGGAGAACTGGCGTCGCGCTGAATGCTCCGCTGCGCCGTGCCAACGGCGGGTGCCGCAACTGCCGGAGCGTTGGGTTTCGGCAGCAGGCTTCCGAGCATCCTCGGCTCACCCTGTTGCGTCTTGCCCTGCTGCACAACATGAGTCAGTTCGTGGGCAAGCAACCTGCGGCCTTCGATAGTGGATGGAGCAAATCTTCCCGCGGCAAAGGCGATGTCGCTGCCGACTGTATAAGCGTGCGCATGGACAGCTTGCGCGGATTCGGCGGCGCTGGGATTATCGTGGATTCGGACGCCGCTTAAATCCCTGCCAAAGCGCGGTTCAAAGTAGGATCGTGTCGCCGGATCAAGCTGCTGCCCTGGGGAGTTTAGTACATCTTTCACGACAGGCGGCACCTCACCTTGCGCCAGTGCTCCATCGTGCTTCGCGTTCAACTTTTTATCTTCATCTTCTTCCTCGCAGGCGGCGCATTTGCGGCTGATCTGCGACGGGCCGGATGAGATGGATGGACCGAAATCAGGCATACGCATAATCTGCTCGGCAACAGTATCAGCTTCTGTTTCAAGCGGGTCGTTAACAGCGCCGATGGTGAGTTTGCGTTGCAGATGAGGCGTAGTGCGAGAGAGCTTTCGCAGCATTGCTTGATTGCCGGGTTGGCCTTCATGGCCGTCGCGATCTTTGCGCGCAAAATAAGAAGGCCGCGCCACCGGAGGATGGCTGGCAGTAACGTCCGTGCAGGCAGCTTTTGCGCTCGGCATAGCAGTGAACAAGAAAAATCGAAAAGTACGGGGAAATGCATTACAGCTTCAACTTACTGCGCAGCGACCAAAAAACTTTGCGATCGATCCATCAGGGGTAAACGAAGTGATCATGCGGAGCTTTATCGGAAATGGAAAAAGGAGCCGCTGAGGACTCCTTCCATTCACGCTTTCTTTTCGGGAGTCGAACCCTCTAACGCCGAAGCGCTATCCCCTCCGGGGGTGAAAGCATTGAGTACAATTTAGCTCAGAAAAACAAGCGAGTCAACAGTTTTTCGCGGCTAAGGAACATTATCTTCCACAATGAAAGAAGGAATATAGTTGGCAGATGTGGAGGCATTATCTGCGGCCTTCCAGAGCGAAGTTGACGGCGATCCGCCGCTCTCCGGCTGCACGTAAATGCCGCTGGTAAAGTTGTACATGGCATTGCGTTCGATCAGCACACGCAGTCCCAGGACTCCGACTACCTTAATGCCGTAGATGTCCTGGCCGGCGTAATCGGTTCGCTGAAGCGTGATCTGATTATCGCTGATAATGCCGCTCTCAACGCTGCTGAGGAAGATGCCGTGGCGTCCGCCATTGGTCTCCGGCGTGAGCAAAATGTGTACGGTGTTTCCGCGGATCTGCACATGGGTGGAAGCAACTCTTGTGAGCGTCGGAGACGCCTTCATGTCGCCGAGGCCGACGTGAATCCCTTGAATGGCGCCGTCAATCGTATTGTTGAGAATGCGCACGTCAGTAGCAACGTTGCCGGCGACAACAATTCCCTGCGAAGAGGTGGAGTAAAGCTGGGGAAGCACAGCATTGACGTAGTTGTTGAAGGCGTTCGAGGCCGCACCCTCATTCATCAAGGCGGATTTGGCAATTGCTTTCACTGCCGTGTGAATCTGGCCCGCCGTGCTAGTCGCGGTCAGCCCCGCTGTGTGCATCGCGTCTGTCCATGCATTGGTGAGTTTGTTGCTGCTGATGAATTCCAGTTTGAAATTGCCGAAGGTGCTGGTGACATGAGCGAGATTAAGTGCTCCGAGGTTGATCACCGGCGGCTTTGGTTTTACAACAACCGCTTTCACAGTTGCACTGGGCGCAGGTGCAGGGTTGGCGGCGGGCGCAGGCTCAGGCGTAGCAGCGGCTGGCGGTGCGAGAGCGGCCTCCGGCTGCGCAGGTGCCGTTTTAGGAGCATTCACCGCGGCATTGGTTCCGGCTGCTTTGCGCTGTTTTTTTAGAACTCTCTTTTTCGCTTTTTTGGTGACAGGCGGCGCACTGTTGATGATCGACATGGAGTGCAGCAGATTCTTTTCCAGTCGGGCGCGAATGGCGGCGCGAGTGGCCAGATCTTTATATCCGATATTAAGAGGAGCCTTCTTGTTGTAGACGAAGTTCCCCTCAATCAAAGTGCAATCGGCATTCACCATCAAAATGCCAACTTGATTGTAGCCCGCGACAAATGTGCTGTGGCAAACGCGCACAACTTTGAAAGCCGCGAGAGCCGATGCGTTGAAGGTGGCGTGTGTCAGCGCACGGTCTGTGGCTGGCGCAGTGTTATAAACAGCAAGGCAGGATGCGGCGCGCAAGTCCGCATCGGCGCAGGTTGCGGTGATACGTTCAATATCAACCAACAGGCAATCGCGGATCGTGATCGCGCCCTGAAGGCCTTTCAGCGCGGATGTAGCTCCAATCATCGGGTAGCCGGCTGTCCCGGCGGCGACCATGAAGTCAGATAAGTTGACGCCTTTGCAGTTGTCAAACTCGAAAACAACTTCAAGATTCTTGCTGCCGATCAACGTGCCATTCCCGGCGCCGGTGATTTTTACAATCTTTTTCGTAAAAGTAATCGTGCTGGTTACGTCGAATTCACCGGGCATGAAACAGATGCTCAACTCGTTCGTAGTCGTATCATTCAGCGCGGCATTGAGCGTGGTCAGCCAATCCTGGGATGGATCAAGAGAGAGATAGCAGCAAGTGCAATCTTCTGCTTCGGTCAATGGCTTAAAGTGCTTGCGGCAATCGGCGATAACGGTCAAACCGCCAGCGGCAGTTTGCTCTACGATGGCCAGATCGCAGAGCCATTGGCGCGGACCGTCGGGCGGCTGCGGCGCTTCAAGATAGCGCTGCGGATAAACCAACTGAGGTGTGTTGGGACGGACGGCGAAGCACCAAAATGGACGCGAGAGCAGCGGAGACGCGGGCAAGGCATTAATCTTGACGGTCACGGTCAAACCGGAAACGCTGTCGAGTTGCTGGCTCTGGCCGGAAGTGAAAGGGATCTCAGCCTGCCACAGCCGCACGAAGAGCGTGTTCGGATCAGTGGGAAGCGTTGTTCCTGCAGGCAATGTCAACTGCTGCGTGGTGCTGTCGTAGATGGTTCCTGATCCAAGCGTGACAAGCAGGCCTTGCTGAGCGGCGACATAATTCTTATCGGCAGGGTCGCCCAAAACCATTGTGGTCTGCAAAATCTCGACCACTTGCCCAGGCTGCGGAGAATGCGCTGCATCGACCGGCGCGGGTATGAGTTGCACAATCGGAGACGATGCAGTGGAATTCACAACGGCGGCGAGATAGAGGAAAGAAGCATTGTTCCATCCCCAAAGCAGCGTGGGAGAACTCCCCAGGCTGGCGACAGTGACGCAGACAAGCTGATTGTCCGAGCCAAGATATCCGCCCTGAGCAGGCGGACAGCAGGGATCAGTCTGCGTCGGAGGAGAAAAGGGATTGACTTCAAGCGTAGCATCATAGCTCAGCGCGAGCGTATCCGGATTCAGCACAAGCCCCATCTTCTCAAGTAGAGTTTTTTTCAAATCGGCTTCGGCAGCAAGGCACTCCGTTGCGTTGACCGGCAACTCAACAAAGTGCTGAATAAGTTTTGATCGCGCGGCTGTGTCGGGTCCGCCCAGTGCAACTTCTCTGAGGGCCTGATCCTCCGTTGCGGAGATGAACTGCTCGGTCACAAGCAGCGCGACAACGTAATTTCCCGCTGCGGCGGCGGGAGGCGCGGGTTGGTCGAGCCAGTCAGGCTGCTTGGCCAGCGGAACAGTTTCCACCGACTCCATGCGCCAGCCGCCGACATACATGATGCCGGGCGCAACAGTAATGGCGCCGCTAGCTACAGAAACCTCATAGCCGTGCGGCTCGGGCGTGCCAGCGGGGCCAATAATGTCGATAGTCTCGATGCGCAGCGACTCACTCTCAATCGAGGACTGCTCGTTGACATCGGCCTCAAGCGTGACACGTCCCTGTTGTGCAACCACCGAACGGTAGCCGCGAGTTGGGTCAAAACTAATGCGTGCGCGATCGCTTCCCACGTGATCAGTCCTCCATGCGTTTTAGTCCGCGTCAATCCAGACCGGCAACTGGCCGATCGGCGAATACTCGTCATACTTCATTGCAAGCCCGCGCCGCTTCAGCGGGATGTCTTCTAGGCAATAGACGCCCATCTCCGAGCCATTCTGCGCGCCCTCAAGAATGGTTCCCGCAGCGGACACGGCGCTGTCATCTCCGCAGTTGCATGCGTTGGAACCAGCCCCGGGCGCGAAAATCCATGCATCCGCATCGCTGCGCAGTTGCACATAATCAGGCTGCCCAAAGCTGCGCGACTCAAAGAGCGGAGCATCGGCGGGCACCTGCACCGAGCGATAAGGCTGATGAAGATTGCTGCCCGCGGCATAAGCGCTGAAGCGAACGCAGCCGGTCTGCGCGTCTTCCACTGTGGCCAGATTGTCCAGTATCGATTCCGAAGCGGCGAGCCTGTGAGTATAGGTTGGGCCAAGAACCGTGCATCTGGAGAGCGAGACAGTTCCCTCGGAGAATCCCAGCGCTAGATCAGCCAGCGCCAGCGGCCATGCCGACTCTGCCGCAGCGGGGGTGAATTGCCAGATCGCCGCGACAATCTCATTTTGCAGGCTTGTCGAAGGCATAGTTCCAGCCTGATACTGCGAAAGGCTGTCACTCAGCGCCGCCGATCCTGTGACAGCGGTTTTGGCCAGCGCATTGCTCTCATACTTCAGCGAGGTCGCAAGGCTGACGTAATCAAAGATTGTAGGATTACTCAGATTGCCTGTTGTAGGAACCAGATGCGTTGGGATCGATTGAATAATACTGTCCGTCGCAGTCATCTGCTGAATGACTCCGCCATTCGCGGTGCGAATGGGACCAGTGATGCAGCGCTCCAGATATAAGTTCGTAACCGATTTCTCGATGAGCAACGATGAGGGAGCGAGCGACAAGCCGTCGATTGCCGTGGCATAGATCGCGGCAGCGGTAAGCGGCTCTGGACCTGAGGTGCCGGGGTCGAGCGTCATCATGCGCAGATAGACCGAGTCGAAGCTGCCTTGCAAGATAATGTTTGCGCCTTGCAAAAGAATTCCTTCGAGAATAAGTACGGTCGGCGATACCGACGAAGAGGCGTTGCCGGTGATAGTCCATGTTGCATTGGCGCCGGTCCAGCGGAAGACTGGACGCTGTTTGCTTTCCGTGCATATCGCAACCGTAGTTCCGTTGGGAACGTTCAGAGAGGTCGTCGGTCCGGAGTAAGTCAACGAGTCGTTGATTTGAATTACTACGTCCTGAGCGACTGCGCCGAGAACAGTGTTCAGGCTGGGGACTGCGCTGTTGCCGCCTGAAACATTGACGGTTCGAGCGGGCAATTGAAGCTCGCTGAGAATCTCGTTGTCGTAACCGCCCGCGCCTATTTCGGAAATCAGGCCGAAGTTATAGCAGACGGCGAGGGATGCGGCAGCGGATGGCACTTCGCTGGTGAAACTGAAGAGACCTTGCTCCGGATGAATTGAAAGTTGCGACAATGGAATCGGGGCGCCGCTTCCGCCCGCCATCAGTCCGACTGAAAGAGACTGCGCGGAAAATAATGCGGAATAAAGTTCGTTTGAATCCGCCGGCGATTGCGGTAGAAGTTCTTTCCAGAGGCTTTCGCGAATTGGCACTGAAAGCATCCACTCATCGGGTGCGACCCAGTGCTCGCCCCACGATGCAGCTTCACCAATGCGCTGTGAGTATGCAAAGAGCGGAATCTCGCGGCCTGTGGGATCGAAGGTGAAGCACGTGCCTTCGATGTTGCCGACGGGAGTTGCGGCGGTAATAGGAAAGGCCTGCTCCCACCAAATGAAAACGCCGAGGTTGTGAATGTTGAAATGGCCCAGTGTCTGTCCGCCCGCGCGCAGGTCGGCAGTATAGGCATATTCGTCAAAGGTGCTGCCCGTATTACTCGCTGCGTAGGCGTTGCGCAGATCAGCGAATCCACCGGCTGGGGTATTGCTGTAAGCGCCGAACAAGCCTTCCATGATTTCCAGTGTGTTATCGGTAAAGCCAACTGGGCCGCTGAGCTGATCTTCGATTTGATAACTTAATGGCGGATCGAATTGATGACGCGTTCGACCTAAGCGGCGGAAGAACTCAACAACGCGAGCGTCGCGGGAGGCAATGTCAGCGGCAAGCTCTTCCAGAACGCCAACGGTGCCTGCGCGGCGGCGATAATAGATGGTCTTGGCCACGTCGATGCGCTGTGCGGCCGCATCCAGGCAGCTCACAAGCCGTGTTGCGACCAGGTCGCCAATGTACGGAATCACCCAATCGTCGCAGGTTTCTATCGACTGATTTTCACCCATGCGGTCGATGCTGCGACGCACCACGGCAGCCTGTGCGCCGATGCGGTTGCATAACTCCTGCAGTGGACCGTGCGCACCAGGAGTAGGACCGGAATCCATCGTGCGATAGATTGCCGGCAGAAGATTCCAAAGGCGATTGGCGTACCACTCCGCATATCCGTCACTAATCATTGGCGGCCACCTCCGTACTGGGATAGAAGCCGCTTGGGGCAAGCGAGAAATACGCACCTTCACCGGGTGTATGCAGCGGACCGGCGCTTACACTACCGTTGATCGTAAATTTAATATTCGATTGAATTGCAACTACACCAGCTACAGCAAGGACCGTGACCTCAATCTCGCTGTCAAACAATCCCTGACCAATGCCAAGATTGGCGGGAGAAAACAATCCAACATTAGGATCGCAGAGAGCTGTTTGCACCGCCGTTTGAATTGCTATGGCATCCATGCCCGCAGTTACAACCAATGCCATTGTCAAGGTCACTGTTACAGGCGTAGCAGTCAAGACAGTCACAGGCCGATTCGGATCTCCCGCCGCCGATAGCAGTGTCTGAACAGAGGAGGCGACGTTCAACTCGCCTGCTACATAGACGGTGACGCTGGCGCGGAGATTGACTGGATCCCATGACCAAGTCGCCGCAGCCATCGTGACACCCGGCGCTTGAGCGGCCAGCGCCTGATAGTCGAAGACCGAGACTGCCCGGCCAAAGGTCAGGACGGATCGAGGAGCATACTCTTTAAGCAGCGATGCAGGATCGGGATCGCTGCCGCCAGATACCGCAACCGGGTTTACCACTGACTTCAAGCCAGGGTAGCTCTGCGCAATCACGGTCAGTTTCCCCGCAGGCGGAGAGGCAGCGCCGCCGCCGATTCGATAAGTGGCGACGACATTATTTGTGCCTGTCGGCAGCAATGCGCCATTGACGCCATCGCCAAAGTAGACCCACGTGTTTTGGTTGGAGTCTTCGCGCGTGATGAAAATTTGAGCATTGGCGGGTTGGCCATAGAAGCTGGCAACTTCGGTCCAGGGAATGCCATTCACTGTAAGTACGATCGTGCTCGCATAGCTGGAGCCAGTCGTGAGATAAGTCACGGGCGACTTAGCGAGCATAAAGCTTTGTCCCGAGATGGTTGCATTACCGCTGCCGAGTATTTCGTTGGCCACAGTTTTGCCACGTGTGACCGGAAGCAGATTGTAGTAAACGGTGATCGGCGGCTGAAGCTCCGTCGATAGCGGCGTGAGAGTTGACGTAGGCCAACTCACATCCAGATCGCCGCTGCTATCCACAGTGCCCGTAGCCTGCTGGCCATTGCCGATGCTATCTTGCATGAAAACTGGCAGCGAGCTTCCCGCAGGGAATTGCGCGGGTTGAATTGCCTGCAAGTTACTGGAAACCCCATCCCATGCAACAGGAGGCTGGTCAACTAAAGTACCGACTTCTACCCAGCCAAATAGGATAGTGACTGATGCGGCGGCTGTCCCACTTAGCCATGTGTTGACGGCTGTTGCGGTAGCCGAAGTAAGAGTCAACTGCGTATGAAGAACAGGAATCGGAACCGGCGGAGTTGTCGGAGTACCAGTGCTGACTGAAGTCGGTGTGCCCGCCGAACTTGCATCGCCGAGTATGTCGGTTGTTGACTGAACTTGCGCAAGAATGGGATCAGCGCTGGGCGCTGTAAAGGCAATATAGTCGTTTGGTCTAATCTGGCGAACTAGCTGTGCGAGTTCAATGACTCCTGCTGATCCGGTGAACGATGCACCGGTAAAGCTCCATAGCGAGGCAGTCTGATTTGCTTTCATCAGACGTGCATTCTCCGCCGTCATCGGAGGTGGGGCAGGATCAGCCGTAAATGTAATCACAGTCTGCTTCGTCCCGCCAGAAATCGTCTGCACGGCGGGCGGAGCGGAGAGAGTAATCAGAGTAGGCGCGCCCGCAGCTGTAGTCTCATCGCGCGGACCCAGCAGCAGAGACATTCCATTGGTTAATGATGTGACTGTGCCTTGCAGTAAGACTGCATAACTCGTCGTCTCGCCAATAGCTACGCCAGTATCAGTGGACCCGTCTAACTCATGGTTAGTGATTTTTTTGTATAAATAGTCTTCTTTGATCTCCAGACCAACCTTGTAACTGCGATAGTTGAAGTAACTTTCCAAAGCGGCGACAAGGTTGGGAGGAGTTATGGCAGGTACTTGATCCGGCACACCGATTTGTGTCGCGGAAGATAACTCAAATGTTTGTGGCGCGCTGTTCGGTCCAGGTTTGCTCTGGAATTGCAATCCCTGAGGCAGCGTGACCGTCTGACCGGGCAATACACTCGGCGTAACCAGCGCAGCCAGCGTTCCTGCAGCTCCAATAGCAGGACGTGGCCGGTAGCCGAGCAGTTGAATCAGTTCCCCTGGCGTTTCCGGCAGAACAGCAGTGCGCAGATAATCCTCATTGGCAATGCGCTCGTTGTAAAAGGTGAGGATGTCGCAGAGATAGGCCCACCACTCCACCATCATCACGCCAAGATCAACGATGGATGGATCGGCGCCCGCGCCGGATTGCCACGCGGTGAGCGATTGCTCCAGCGGCGGATCGCCCGGAGGAGCAAGCAACGGCGTAAGCAATGCGCGGCGGAATGAGTTGAAGTCTCCAGCGCGATAGGAAATCAGCGATAGATTAGGCAGATTGGTTATCGGCGCGGGATTGGCCGCATCACATGGGCAAACTTGCGTTGTGCTCATCGTCCCCCCTCCGCAATCACGCGAATCGTGCCGCGCTCAGGAAAGTTTGGATCATTGGCGACCCGTAGAATTTGATTCGTGCCGAACTGCAATTCCGGCGGCAGTGTTTGAAACACCACGCTGGCTCCGCGCTGGCGGTATTCGATGTCGAGTACGCCATTGACGCCATCGACGCTTTGAATTGCCGCCTCTAGATTGCTGCGATAGAGCGGAGTCCCGAAGGTGAAGCTATCCGCGTAGAAAAAACCAAAAGTGCCGTTGGGTTGAATCGCGTCGGCAAGGCGAGAGAGAACACCGGCCTCCATATCGCTTGAGAGCCATCCGGTTTGAACACAAACGGTGATGACAAGATCGATGGAAACGAGCGTCGGCGGCGGCGCATACGACTCATATCCGGCAAGCCGTCTCCGGTTGAGAAGGTTGATCAAATCTTCCTGATTGGCTTCTGTCACGCTTGCGCCGCTGGTGCCAGCCGCCGTGGGATCAACCGTGGTGAAGACAGTCAGCCAGCTTCCAGTCCAGCGAAAAGATGTACCGGCCTTGAGCACCCACGGCAGTGTCTCAGCGGCTGCTTCGTAGTCCGCGGGCGTAACTGCGCGGAATTGAACAGCGCGAAATGCCTGCGGCGCCATGCGTTGAATGTGCTGTGGTGTTTCTGCATCGGCACCATTAGTGACCGCAAAGGGATTGCGCACACTGCTCAACCAAGCGGAGGAGCTAAGATCGACATTCTCAATTGCGCCCGGAGCTACATTGCCGGCCGCGCCTAATCCGATTCGATACTCCACCGTGAAGACATCGCCGTCAACGGGCCGCGTGCCGAAGGTTCCGTCACCGAAGCGAATTGTATCGCCCTGATCGCCGTCGTACTCCCACTGCATCTGCGTACTCGATTGGTTTGTGGCTACCACTCGCCATGCAGCGGGATCAACAGTGTAAGCAAGCTCTGTTGCTGCGGCATCCAGCAAGCTGGTGGAAAAGGCATAGCTCGCAGGCTCTGGCAGTATTTGACTGACGATCAACTCCGGTTGCGGCACAGCAAAATCCGGGTCGATTGCCGAATCGCCCGCTGCGGCGGATGGCAGCCATGCGAGTCTCCCCTGATTCGGATTGGAGCGAGATAGCGGGTAGCGGAAGATCCAGTTAGGCGCGGCATCGGTACCGTTGGGACCATAGCGAGCAACAGCAATAGGCATACCGATCGCGCCCGGCGGCGCGTCGCCAATCGCAAAGGACTCCGAAAAACGCCGGCCCTGCGTGGCATTCAGAAGATTGCCTGCTATGTGCGTCTGAGTAAGGTCGTGGTCGCGCGTGAGAGCATCCGCAGTGCCCCACGTTATATAAGTCACATTCGTTGGCGTTCCACTCGTCAAAAAAATCGGATCGGTCAATTCGATGGCGCTGGTCAGGGTGACCACCTCGCGAATGCTTTCGCCTGGAAGGTCGGTTTGAATCAGCAACGAAAAGTTGCCTGCTGCAATCTGCGTTTCAAAGCCATATCCATTGCCAAGAATCCACATCGATGTAGAGCCGCAGGGAAGGCATTGCTGGCTGTCATCGAACCAGTAAGGCTGAATGCCGTCATTCCACAGCGGAGAAACAGTGTAGTTCGTGGTGTCATTCAAGCCATTGCCAATCTCAAAGGGAACAATCGAACCGTCTGGAGTTGTTGCTGTGATCAGCGCGCCCGCCGGAACGATATTCGCAACAACATTGCATTGGATCGTCGTGCTGGCTGAAAGTGTTGGCGACGGCTCATAGTCAACCAGCCGCGCCATGCTGACCAGCGAGCGTCTCTGCGTGGCGTTCATTAGAGTAGCTTCCGTCGCAACCCGATCCTGCAGGTAGCTAAGCTCATCGGCAACAGCGCAAAGCGCCTCCATGAACATGACGCCGATGTCGGCTTCTGATCTCTCCTGCCAGGAAGGATAACGCTGCGAAGAGAAATCAGTGAGCGCTAGTTTGAAGCTCTGAAAGTCCTTCGCCAAATAGTCGATGGCTGGAAGCGGCGGTTCGGCGGATTCGCAGCAATCGCTCTGTAGAGCGCAATCAAAATCAGAGGGGCAGAGGACCTTAAAGGAAAACCTTGCGCTACAGTACATCGGGTCCAGCGTGGCTAAGGGAACATATGTTCCCACTGGGCCAGTAGGCGAAGGCGTGCCGGTAGTTAGTGTAAGCGTGTAGTTGGAAAAATCGCCGGCTTCGCTGACCGTGAGCGTCATTAATGGAAATCCATTTTCATCGACAGACCAAGCCATTGCAGTTACCTGGATACCTTGAATGCGATCACCGCCTGTGATGGTAGCGAGAATGGTTGCTGGAGATGTGGGAATAACTGATACGGCATTCAGAAAATGCACGTTGAGCGTGGTAGCATTCACGTACGGCAGCTCGACAAAATCGATGCCATTCACAATCGTGGATGTTGCCACCAGCACCAGGCGATTGCGAGGCTCTGTAAGCGGTAGTGTCATCTCAAATCACCTGCACTACGGTCTGAGTTACGCTTTGCGTTTCAATCAGCACATAAGTCACTTGAATTGCTATCGCGCTATCGGGTAGAGGCGGACCAGGAATCGTTCCTTCCGTGGAGCTGTCCTGAGTCTGCACGGTCACATCCTGCACCGCGATCTGATTACTTAGCCATTGATTCAAATTCTGCGTGACGATGATCTTGGTCGTGGCTGCCAGGGACGAATTCAAAGGAGCGAAGAGCAACCGCCGCAGACCCGCGCCAAAGGTCGGCATACAAGCGCGCTCTCCGGGATTGGTGAGCAGAACCTGCTGAATCATTTGCGCCACATGGCTTGCATAGTTGGTCTGCGCCGCCTGTCCTGAAGCGGCATCGATCGCAAATGGATAAAGTATGTCTCGACGTATCACTGAAGCCATCACTGCATCCTCAAAGTCCTTCAACCGTTGGTTGCGTTGCTACAATCAGTACCGCGCCTTGCGGAGCCTGCGTTGCCGCAAGGCACAGGCCAACGCTGGATTCATTCAATGCGTAATCTCCGCCAGCTTGCACACTCGTCGCGCCCTCGACCCATTGCACCGTCAAGCATGGGCTGGGCACAACGCCAATCACGAAAGCGCAGCCCGCGATGGAGCAAGTGGCAGACATCGTCAAAATCGGCGAATCCGCAACCGCTTGTGTCTGCGCGGGCACGGCAATTACCGTGCCGCCGTGAGGGCACATCATCGTGCTCGAAGCTGTCAGTAATGCAGGCATCAGCTGCTCACCTCAAATGATCCGTCGTTGATGCTCACCCCGCTTGTTCCAATCGCGACATTGCTTGCGCCCGATGTACTGGTCACTCCGCTTGAATCCAGAACCACCGTGTTCTGCTGCGCATCCGTAATCGTGATACTTCCGGCATCGTTGTCCATCTCAATTGACCCCGCCGAAGTAATGATGCTCTTTACCGTTGCGCTTGCATCGGAGGGAATATCGCCTGACGACCAATACATTCCCACCCAAATCGGATAAGAAACATCACCGCCTTCAAATTCAATCCAAACTCCGCTGCCTACTTCGGGCAGCATTACAAAACCAACCTGCGGACCCGCATAGGGAACGCACGGCATACACCAGCCTGTTCCGCCTTGCGGAAGCACCGATGGCACTGCCGCCTTGATCCTCATCGTCGAAGCATCTACATCCGTCACCACGCCGCGATACTTTCCGTAAAAACGGCTGCGTACCTGGTCCATCAATTCCTGAAGCAGTGGATCACTCATAGCCCTAACCCACCCGGCAGCAATCCGGCGCTAGGCGCCGCGCCCACAGAGTTACTCACCAAAACAAAATCCATCGTGTGCTTCTCTGCCGTGATTTTGTGACGCACGCTCCACACAAAATAATTCCCTGAGTACAACGATCCCGCCGCCGCCAACTGCACCAGCGTTCCTGCCCGCATCACAGTGCCCAACCGGTTTACATCCGCGGTTCCCTGGCAGCGAATAAACCAACCCGACTCTATCAAGACGGATTGCGCTCTCTCTGTAAGTTCCTGCGCATCATCGACGGTCGTCGTCAGTATCGAAGTCACCGTCGCGCCGGCAAAATTCGCCAGTCCGCGATCAGAGAGCAAAGACAATCCTGAGTCACTGGTCGTGCCTCCAGCACCTTGCGGATCGCTATCTGTAAATAGCTCCTGATATGCGATCGTCAATGAAGGACGCAAAACATCCCAGGTAATATCGACCGCATCAATCGTTGCTGCCGTTGCATCATTCAGCGTCAATGTCACCGCCGGATCGCCATTCAACACCGGCAATGCAAATGATCCCGTTCGTTGACCCGGCGTGTCGGTGCAGAAAACGCGAAAAAGTTTTCCGTTGCGCCGCGCCAGCCGCCGCAGAAATTGTGCATCCGTTGCCCGCTGCATCAGCGTGTGGCCGTCGGATGTATGAGCAGGCGAGTCGTTGGATAAATTGTTGTCGTCCGGCGTCATTCCATAGTTGCCGAAGATGGCGTTGGCAACCGTGCCATCGGTCACATCCGCCCATTCCTTCACTTGCTCCGTGGTGTTCATCAACCACATCGCATCCTGTCCCCACACCTTGATCGTGCTGCTCGCCGTGCCTGTATCCAGATGCGTTGCCTGCGACAACACATAACCATCCATGATGCACTGCGTGTTGCCGTCGCTGCCCGCCGCAGTGATCGCGATGTTGGAGAGCGGAGCCAGACGCGTATCATTAACCAGGTCATAATCGCCCGCGGGGGTGCGATTGACCGGCAACGTCATAGAAAATGCTCCCGGCATATCCACGTTCTCCTCTACATCCAGTTCCACAAGCGCAGCAGATAGATCCGCCGCTGCCTGTCCGGAAACCAGTATGGTGTACGTACTGCTCATCACTTCCCTCCGAGCGGAATGCCAATCAACGGACGCGCTTCAAGAGAGGCCGCAACCGGTGTGCCGTTCGCATCGCATAACTGCCAGAAGAGAGTTGGATCCTGTAGATAGCGCGCCGCGATGTTATCCAACCGGTCTCCCTGAACGCGTGTATGATAGCCGGCCAACGGCATCTGCGTTGGAGAAATCCACACACGCGTTGCCAATACGATCTGCCTATTCGGCAGCGTAACGGTGTAGGGTGTGAGTTGCGCGTAGCGGCTGTCTGATGCAAACATGATCTCCTCCTTTCACTGCAAACATTTCAATTCCTAAACCGGCAGCATTCCGATGATTGACTCCACGCTGTTGGCGAGATTGGCAATCGCCAGCGCCTCGCGCAATCCTGTCATATACGTTGCAGCCGCTGTGGCGAGCGTGCCCAGCGGTCCATCCACATATTGCAATTCAGGCGCTGTCAGAACCTTGAGCGCAATCTGCGCTTCGGCGTGCGTGGCAATCAACAATGTCCCGTCAAAAAGTTTTTCAGTTACAGTCAGCGTCGTCACCCGCACGGCGGCGATTCGACCTGGTCCCCAAACAAATAAAACTGTAGGCAACTGCGAGGCTGGAACCGATGTCGCAGGCGGCGGGCCTCCTCCAAGCCCCAGTGCCGACGATACGGAGCCGATAAGTCCGCCGCCGGGAGGCGCAGTGGGGAACAGCAGCATTTCCAGCGCCGCAAGCCGCGGATACACGCCGCTGATCTTCGCCAGATTCGCCGTAATCGCGCTGCCATCCGCAATGGTGTCGTTTGAGTCCATCACTAGATTGAATGAAAAAGATTCTTCCGGCGGGCCTGTAATCGCCAGCGGATTGCTCGGACTTTGCCCCGGCGTATTCGCTCCTCCTGTTTTGGCTGGCGTCCATGTATGAGTCATCGTCTCTGGGTTGTACTGAAAGAGAATCACGTTGGGCACAGGGATAGGGAAGCTCTCCGTGAACTCGATCAATGCGCCGCGAAGATATTGACCAGCCATTGGAACCTATCCGATCTGTTGCATGATTGAGTCAACGATGTCTTCCGCCAGCCGATGTAAATCCCTGCTTGCCGCCTGATCGTTCAACTCGACAACAAGTGATTCAAAATCTCCATCCTTCGGCTCCGCATTTGACAAACCTTTGCCAACGTGCTGAGAAAGTTCTTCCGCCTGCGCTGGAGTTAAGCCCGGAATATCCAGTACTAATCGCTCAATAAGAATGTCATCCATCCACAAACCTCCGTGTGGTTACAACTAGGTCGACTTACTCAGTGACGCGCGCAACAACTGTCCTTGCTTGGCGTATTCTCGATGCGCTGAGAGTTCGATCTGCTCCATTCCAATTAGCGTGCCCGCGCTGCGAGCCAAAAAAGCAGCGCCAAGTGCAATTGACTTGATCTGCGCGCCGTTGATTTCCATCTCCTCCGCAAGCAGATCGTAGTCAATCTCACCGATGATTCTTTCGCCATCAGGCGCGAATGTCGGCAACGACTTCTCCCAGAGAATGCGCCGCTCTCGAAGATCAGGATTAAGAAAATCCACCACGAAGCGCAGCCGCCGTAGAAACGCCGCATCCAAATCGTTCTTGCGATTTGTAGCGAGGATGGCCACGCCATCGAACTGCTCAATCCTCTGCAACAAGTAGTCGATCTCGATGTTGGCAAAGCGATCATGCGAATCCTTGACTTGCATTCGGTTTCCAAAGAGCGCATCCGCCTCGTCAAAAAAGAGCAGCGCACCCGATCGCTCGCATGTGTCGAATACATCGCGCAATCTCTTCTCGGTTTCGCCGATATATTTGTTCACCACTCCGGCCAGGTCCACGCGATAAAGCGCCATGCCAAGCGAACGGGCAATCACCTGTGCGGCCATCGTCTTGCCCGTGCCGCTTGGTCCGCCAAAGAGCGCTGAGATGCCTTGACCAAGATGCGTGAGCCGCGCGAATCCCCAGCTTTCATAGACCTCCCATCGTAGTTGCACCTGTGCTTCAAAGTCCTTCAGCAGTCTTTGCAGATTGGGCGAAACCACAAGATCGTCCCATGTGTATGGGCACGGAAGCGGCTGCATCAGATCGCTGCTCGACTGCATCGAGCGTCGCAATATCTGATGCGGCGTGGCATCCGCCGGTGATTGCGCAAGCAGCCGAATCTCAGCGGGCGTCAGCCGTTGCGCGCGCACAATAGCAGGCGCAGCTTCATTGCTGTAATGCGCCCAAAGCTCCAATCTCTGTGCGGTCGGCAACGGCGGCAGCGTAAAACGATGAGTCGCGCTTGAGGGTGCTTCTGTAACGCCGCGAATGCTGCGGAATCCAACAAGGCGCTTCACCTCAAGCCACTCCGTTGCTGTTACCGCATCCGCGTCGCGCCAGTAAAGAACCGATCCCGTTACGTGTGCCATGCGAGCAGCCTGAATCAATCCATCCGGCTTCGATTCCGTTGTTGGTTGAGCAGGCGCCAGCAATGGAGTCTTGATGCACAGCAGATGGCTGCCAATGGCCGATGCAAATTGTGCGGCTAATGTTTGCCGTCCAGAGCCTACCGGTCCAACCAGGACAACTTCATGCTCGCGATAATTCTTGTCTAACTTGCTTGAAAAAAACTCGGCAAGCATCTGATTGAGTACTTCAGGATAGAGGCTGGGCAACTGCTTCGCAGCTTCAGGCACGATAAAGCCCGCACTGCGATTGAGTGCTGAATCAACCCAGCGCTCACACTTGACGGAGAGCACAACAGCTTCATCCACTTGCCACGCTGTTGCGCCTCGCGATGCAGCCTCGCCATGAGCAGGACGCGCCAGCCGCCATGTTGTCAGATTGTCCGTCGTGAGCACAACGCCGTCGCGCCAACCAAAGAGCGCGGACGCTACAGCGGTTGTCGGCTGCGTTGCGCGCGCATCATCCGCAAGATAAGCCAGCACTCTTCCTAGTCTTGGGTCCAGTTCAACAGCAATGCACAAAAGGAGAAGATCGCGTTCGTAAGTTGTCAACCCGAAAATATGAACGAACCAGTTCCAGAATTGACTTTCGCTTAGTGCGTTGCCAGCCTCTGTCACTGCATTCGCAAGAGGCTTCGAATCTTCTTCAACTAAAAAATCCCTGTACCGAGCGCACTCAATTTCAGGATAAGCGAGAATGCGTTGAACCTCGCCATGCTGGATCGTCAAACCTTGATCCGGGCAGGTTGCTCCCTCGCTCCACAAACGCTCCATCCATGCCGCGCGCAACTGTGCGCAGGTGCGCACATAAGCCGCAATTGCATCCGCTGTTCGATTTGTAGGCAACTCGCTCATAAGGTCACACAATTAACTCAAGGGACTCGAAGCCACCATCCAGGTGGAGCTTCAATCGCATTTGTAATCACGCGAACCTGCGCATACTCTCCTGAAGTTAGACCTGTTGTAGGAAGTTCAAATTCAATCACTCCGGTGCTTGCATTCACGGTCACCGCGCCTGGTGCTAGAGTCGCCGCCACGGTCAGTTGAATTTGATTGAGCCAAACCTGCGTCTCGCCTGCGATGAGGCCGCTGGCTGTCAGCGCATAAACACCAGCCGCATTCGGAGTCAGTATCGGTTGAGTAGGGCCGATTCCAGTTTCGATCGGCGCAATGGACAATGCCAGCGCATTGCTTCGATAGGCCGTCGTCGTATTGCCAACCTTAATTGAGTACGTGCCCGGAGGAGGTGTGTCGGTCAGCGCGGTGCCTGAAGCTGGCATAGCGCCATAAGTCGGAGGGAAGCGCAACACTAACTCATCCGCATTACCCGCAGTGCCCGATGCAGATGTGCCATAGACGCGCCAGCTTGTGATGGGCCATTCTGAACCGCCGCCGGAGGGACTCAAATAAACAGCCGCGCCGTCCGGCTTATCCATGCCGCTGCCGAGAATCAGTACGCTGTCTCCAGCGGCGATGGCTGATTGACCCGGCAGCGCTGTAACTTCGGTGGCATCCGACGCACTAGGTGGAGCACTAAAAGCAATCTGCGGAGCTAGCTGAAAAAGTTTCGGCTCCGGCTCGGGCACGGGATCGGGAGCATTCAGATCGGCTGAGACACTGACTGAAACCTCAACCGGCGTACGCATCTGTTCTGGAGGCGGCGCATCCGGCGTGAGAAAGACCACCGCAACGCGAAACATCGACGATAGTCTGATTGGAGATGTAATCGCCTGCCATAGCCGGCTCATCTCTTCGATGGAATCGGCCTCAACTGTAACTGTGAACTCAGCCTTCAACGCGGGAGTATTGATGATATTGATCGGATTGGAATGGAAGTATTGCAGCGCCACGCTCATCAGATACTGCTCCATGTGCCAGTTTTTTTCCGAGTAACTGGTCAGCAGATAGGAAAGATTGAGGCTGAGCGGCTGAGAGGTATTCAACTGCGCGCGCTGCCCCTGTACCGGAGTGTTTCTCCAGTACGGATCGCGACTCACGTGCAAAAGGTAAAGGCTGAGAACATTTGTGCCGTCACTGCGAGAGACCTCGGGCATCAATCCTGAAACTTCAAACTGAAAATTATTTGCCACATAGCGCGGCGACGCCTTGATGGCATCGCTCAACTGCGAGATAAGCAGATGAGTGATTTCCGCAAGATCCTGAACGCTCCATGCCATCGCCGTTACCCTTGAATGAGTCCAAAGTTCCAGCCAAGGCTGCGAACCAGTGAGTCAAGCCGTGCAGGAGTCGCGCCACCATGCAGATTTGCCTCATCTGAATTTCTCTCTGCGATTCGCTGCGCGGGAAGAACCGCAACCGGAGCAGGCTGTGAAATCCTCGTCCGTATTTCTACTGTTCCAATAACAACCCGTGGTCCACTCCTTGCGCTTTGGCGAGGAAGATTTGCAAATTCATCGCGGAGAGTTCTTTGATTGTTGAAAAGGTTGCGTGGAGCGCTATTGCCCTGTGCGTCAGGCGTCCGCGCCTCTGTATTCTGCGATGACTCGGAGCGCTTGCTTTCTGTTGATGGCATGGATTCGATAATCGCCGCCATCCGTTGAGCAGGATAATCGTTCGACGTCTCAATACTGAAAGACGCACCTTTTGCTTTTTGGGAAAGATTGCTTGCATCACTTGCTTGAACACTTGATTCGCGCGGAAGCCGAGTATCATGCCGTTCGACAACCGGACGCGCTGTATTCGATTCAGAAGAGCGAGAACTATCATTTGTGTTGAACTCAATATCTTGTGTTGTGCTCCGCTCAAGACCTTCCGTCCTATTTTTCGAAGCAGAAGATGGACTTACATAAGTGCCATTAAAAACCCCTTCGTTATCCTGATTTATTCGTATTGAACTTTGAAGTGACGCAGTCTCGCCAATCAATCGAGCTACGGAGGGGAACTCGAATTGTTCATCTCGCTTAACAGGCGCTTGGATGATTTGCGCGCCTGTCAAGGTTGATGATGGTGGCCGGCTATTGCGATAGACAACAACATCTTCAATCAATGGAATCTGTGGCTGCACTTGCGCTGACGGCGTCAGCAAATCTCTGCGCGCGGAAAACTCCGGCTCGCCTTGCGGAACCGGCTCGGCAAGTTGAGAGAGATAGCCGCGCGTTTTTACACTCATGGCTGTCATCGAGTTTCACCCGCCTGATGTCGTATGGCTGCCGCGTATGCCTGACGCCGACTCTGCGGCATCGCTAAAATCGAAGCTTCATCCCAGTGATACGTGCTGGCAATCGCATGAACATCTTCATGCACGCCGCTGGCGGAGATGCGCAGTTCATCTACAACAAGCCGAGGCACGTGCAGCGTCATCGTCAAAGATTCGCCGCAATCACTGCACTGGCCGACCAGCGGGCGCGAGACACTTGGCGCCATCGCTTCCATTGCACGCTCAACTCGTACCCTGGTGCGCGAGCTCAGATTTGCCGCCTGAATGCAGCGCCTGGCCAGATGATTTGCGGCATCGGGATGGCCAAGAACCTCTGCCTGATCCTCAACCGATGGCAGGCGAAACCGCGCCTGCTCCTCATTGTGCCCAGTGAATTTGAACCATCCTTCATGACCGTGCGATTCCTCGACGCGGCGAGGAATTGCAGGCTTGACCTCCGCAAGAAATGACGAAATTGAAAACTGCAATTCCATCGGCACTCCACACTTGTGAGAAGCGGCGCGAACAATGCATCCGGCTCTATCTCCAAATAAATATCTGCGCAGCCCAAGCAACGCTGTTTCGAAGTCCGTCACCGTCAAATCTTTCCATTGCGTCCTCCCGCCGCGGACGCTCTCCGCCTCTGCGCCATTGTGCCTCCCCAGGTGGGCTAGCCGCGGCAATATCGTCAGAGCCTGCTCCACCGGCCCGCCTGCCGCCTCCAGAATCGCCAGGTCGTCGTTGCCGTCCGGCACGCGAAATTGCACACCCACTCCGCTTACGGGCAACTCCATCCTTACTTCTCCTGCGGCTCCGTGAGCGTGGTGTCCTGCTCCCAGCCTTCGTTCTCAATTTTGATGTGTTCAATCGCAACGGCATTCGTGCCTGCGTCCAAATCGGGAAGCGCCTGGTACTCGGAGACCCACGCGCGATGCACAAAAAATCTCCAGACCGGCTGGCCTTCTTCGTTGAGCAGATCAATGCGGACTTCCTTGCGAAGATTGGCCAGCGACTGGCTCGGCGACCCTTTGTCGAGTACCTGCGAATAATTCGCCCAGGTCACAAAGTCCAAATCCTGCGTGATGCCGCGCTCCAGCGTGATGGCTTCGTACTTGGTGCGTCCGAGGCCTTTGCGGATGATCATATCGCCGCCTGACTTGTACTCGATTGCCTCAGACGAACGCTTCAATGATCCAACCTTGCTCACCATCGCGACTGGCGAGGTCGAGGTTCCAAAATAGATCAGGAAGCGGTAGCTTTTATACGGATCGAAACGATTCACGTTGACTGTGAATGGCTTTCCCATGGGTTTCGCTCTCCTTTATCTCAAATTGATTGGCGCAGATATCAGGACTTAAGAAGTTTGTCCGGCTAGCTGTGCAATCTTGATGACGACAAACTCCGCAGGCTTGAGCAGCGCCACGCCCACCACGATGTTTACAATGCCATTTTGCTGATCCGCCGAGGTTGTTGTCGTCGCGTCGCACTTCACCTGGAAGGCGTCGCTCGGCGTTGAGCCTTGCAGCGCCTGCTGATTAAACAGCGACAGCAGAAACGCTTCAATCGAACTCTTGATCGCCAGCCACAGGGGTTCATCATTCGGTTCGAAGACCGCCCATTTCAAATTCGCAATCAACGTCTGTTCAATGAACAGAGTCATTCTGCGCACCGGCACATACTTGGACTGCGCGTAAGCCGGGTCTGCGCCAACTACAGTTCGCGATCCATAGACCACCGTGCCCGTGCTGGCAAAGCTGCGCAGACAGCAAACTGGAGTACCACCGCCCGGAAGCGGACTGTTCAAAACTCCCTGCTGCATATCGTTCATCAGTCCCGACGCAACCGGCCCTGTTGTTCCCAGCACCGATGCCGCCAGGCCGGCAGGCGCTTTCCACACTCCGCGCGTCGCGTCCGTCGTGGCAAAAACTCCGGCGACGTAGCCGCTTGGAGCTACGGCCATCGGCATACTGCTGATAGGATCTGTCGTATTCAAATACGGGAAATACAACGCCGCGTTTTGGCTGAGTGGAATATCCGCCGCCATCGTTTGAATTGTCGGAAGCGAACTTCCCGGAATCTGGAAGGCGGTTGCCTGCGGTGGAGGATCAACGATAGCAAAGGCGCGCTTCCTCTCCGCAAACGACAGCGCCGCGCTTAAGATATTGTTGTCCGAGACTCCCGGAACCAGCAGCAAATTGAAAATCTCCACGTTGTCGAGAGAAGAATTCGCCTGGAAGACCGGCCCCACGCCTGCGTTGCCGACAAGAAAATCCGCCTCGGAAAATGAGGTGGTGAATCCCGCGGGCAATGTTAGAGTCAGGTTGACCGGCGCGGGCGGAGTGCCGGAGGCAAACTGCGTTCCATACGATGTGCCTGCACTCGGCTGAACAGTAATCAGGCTGGAAACGCCATTAACCAGCGCGTCCAGACTATTCGGCAGACCTTGCGCAATGGTCACGTCCACGCTGCGATAGACCTCCACGCGAGTGCCATAGGTGATTACCAGATCGAAGATCGTGTACGCAGTCCCAGCGGAGTTCTTCCTCAGATTGGCCACCGTCGCCGTCATTGGAATCACATCCGTAGGCTCCATCGCGGTCAGTTGAATCCCAATGTTCGTCTGCGTGATGGATGCTGTTGGAACAAGCTGGCCCGTCTGACTGCCAAATACGCCCAGCGACGTGTCGGTGGAACTATACGCCGATGGCTGCAAGCCGACAACGTACGCATTGTTTCCTCCATTTAGAAAGAATGCATAGACAGCCCGAGCCACATCGGAAGTCAGAATGCCGCTGGTGTAAAGCCCGCCGAAATAATTCTGGTAATCGGTGAAGCTGAACAGTTGCACGGCTGTGCCGAATGGAGCTTTCGTCTTCCACGGATGGGTGTAGCCAACGAATGTAGTAATCGAAGTTGGCGCGGGCGTGATGGTTTGCGTGCTGAGCGGCAGCTCCTGTACGTAGATGCCGGGGTATGTGTAAGCAGTGGACATATGCTGACCTCGTGATGAAGGTGAAGATTCACGGAGTGACTACAGCGGGGATTGAAGACCGTGAATCGTGTTGCGGCAAAAACAATTGCAGAGTGGATTACCTGACGAATTATGGTGCGGCGGCAAGTATGTTTGCCGTTGCCGCGACGGCAGGCTGTGAGCCGCTGGCCGCCGCTCCGCCTGAAAGCGTTACGGACCCGGCAACCGGCAGCGGACCCGTCGCCACACTCGATGGCAAGGTAATCAGGTAGGCGAATGGGTTCGTGCTCAGAAGCGTTGCCATCGTGACCGGAGCCGTGGTGGATTTGGTCCATGACACCGTGAGATTGAAGGCAACTGGAGTAGCGGGAGGCGTGACCGGCGTGACCGTAACGCTGATGAGCGCCGCATCCGCTGCGTCGGTCGTATTGGTTGCGGTCAATGTGAAGGCGGTACTCGCGTCGGCTGCATCCGTAACAGCGAGCTGGAAGCTGGGTCCGGGAAGAAATGTCGGCCCAGCAGCGGCGGGCATCTCGTTACTGCCAGCCGTTACATAGACCAGTCCGCTGGCCGCAGCTGCGGTCGTGCCCAGTGTTGTCAGTATGCTCGCGGGAGTCAGTCCGGCGTAAGTCTCAGTAGCCGTGACGGTCACATCCACTGTGCCGGCGGATGGCAAGGGATTGGAAAAGGTGATAGTGATGGAATTGCCCATTGGACCGGCCTGAACGGCGGTCGCCGTAATAGAGGTTTGATTCGCGCCGGGCGCAATGTAACCCGCAGAGATCATCTCCGCCAGAAGGGCATTGATCAGTGGCTGGTTTGCTGTCGTGTAGAGCGACGAGGTGGTCGCATCGGCTCCGCTTGGCCCGATGTAAATCGCGCTGAGCGGCAGCTCCCGCTGCTCCTCATTCTCATCCAGAAACGATACTGGGCCTGTGCCTGTTGCCTGATAGAAAGCCATGGCGGCGGATTCTCCTCAGCAGAATATGATTCGCGTTCAATTGGGTTGAGATTTCCTCTCATCGCATCAGCAATAGCTGGTGCGACGATCAGGTGCAGCGGACAGAGACAGCTCTCCTCGTGCAATGCGTCCGAATTTTGATTTTGAATCGTACGATGTGTTTGGCCAGCGCCCGGGGAAAACAATCAAAGGGGAAATGCGCTGTGCGAAACGACACTGAACAAGGAGCCGAGTTCGATCAGGGAAGCAAAAAAATCAAGTTGAAGCTATGCGAAGAGTTGCGACGCTCCTAAAGAACATTGCAAGGTATACCACAACCTTTCTTGTGAAGGCAACATAAAAAATAAAAAAATGAAAGCGAGAGAAAGTTTGCAGCATCAGCCTGTCTATCCATTCAAGAAAGAGGCAGCGCTCGAAAGCTGATTCGCAGACGGGAATCGAATTGAACGGTTGCGCAAGGAAATGTTGCGGAATCACGACAGAATTCCGGCAGTTATAAATAGACTTACGGAACAAAATCAATAGCATATAAGATATTTATGTTTCATATAGTTAAATAGAAGTTGCAGTTTGCGAAATACGACCGTCTTCTATCCTACCCTGGCCGCAAAAAATTGCTTTGCGACCAGGACAAGGCAGTAAACAAAACCGAACTAAAAGCCGGCCTGTGCGGCATTGGCTCTCACATCGGCTACTTGCATCGCCGCCAAGCTCGCCGGCTCGTTGTAGTGGCGGGCTACCACCGCAACGGTCTGGTCTTCATCCAAATAGGACTGGACCGCAGCCAGCTTGATTGTCGATTGCGCGGCCATCGCGGCCACGGCGGCTTTGCTTGAAATGGAGATCACCAGCGCAAGAATCGCATTCACGGCTGTTGCCACCACGTTAATGTCCGCCAGCGCCTTCTGCTGGCTGGCGGGGTTGGTGATCTTGGCCGCCTGTAGCAGCGCCGCGTTCACGGTTTGCTGAAAGGTCACAACGGCTGTCTGTAACTGCGCCAGAACGGTTGCGTTGGGGTTGGCCAGATAAGCCTTTGCCTGAGCCGCCAGCGCGCTTGAAGCTGCGTCGAAGCCCACCGTCGCGGCGGTAAAGATCGGCGCGGCGTTGGGGTCGAGCAGAGCCGCAGTCGCGTCCACGGTGGCCACGGCGCTCTGCAAGGTCGGCGTCCAGTTGACGATATTCTGCGCCACGCTGGTTCCCGTGCAACCGCTCATCAACGGCAAAGGCAGCAGTAGGGCAATCAGCGCCCAGCAGCCGAGTTTTACGGTGGAATTGGCGGAGCTGGTGGCGGAGGCGCTGACGGGATCGCGAGCCAGCAGACCGAGCAGTGCTGTGGCCAAGCCGCTGGCCAGTGAAACGATGGTGCCAGTGCCGGCCGCGCCTAGCGTGATGCCCTGCTGTGAAAGCACGCTGGCAATGGTGGCGATCCCGATCAACAGCCCCGCGGCTGAAGTCTTCGGGTTCTTCCAGATATTCGAAAGTGTATTCATGCGGAAAGCTCCTCGCAAAAAAATGGCGGCCTCGGCCGCCTTGGTTACCTATGGATATTGCAGGCGCGGGAGATCCAAACTTCCTCCGCGCAAAAAAATCGAGACCGGCAGCAGGCACCCATCCGGTCCTGCCGCTGGTCTCGATTTGTGCGTCACTCCGAATTTCGAGCGCCGCCGTGGTTGCGGCTAAGGCTCAATGCGGAGATCCGCCGAAGTGCTGACCAGAAACGGCCCCACGCCCCGGAACCATCCGCTGGGGGAGGGCGACCACATTCTCCGGGCGCGGCATACCGTCTCTGGTCTGGCTACTTACTAGCCTAGGCGCTCTTTCATAAATAATCGGCAAAGATGAAAAAAACATTAGAGCGGCATTCCTTTTCGGAAATCATGGGCCTGATTTGAGAACAGTGAAGAAGTGAATGAGTGAATAAGTGAACTAGTGAGGATTCGCAGGAAATAATCTGCAAAGCAAAAATAAGGCTGATTTGTTGAATCTCAAATTATGGGATAGCCCAGCGCGTAAGTTGTTGAAAAAGGCCTTGATTCTCGCACTTGCTTAAATTATGTGCAAGGAAACAGGGCCGAAAATAAATATAGGAGGGGGGTGGGGGTACCGCAAAAGTTTTCAGTTTTCAGTTCTCAGTTGTCAGTAAAAAAGACCGGAGATTTGGTTGGTGGTCATTCATTTATTGTGCGCTTTGGAGGGGAAATGATGTGCAAAATACTTTCAAGCGACTTACCAATGCCTTTCTCACTGAAATCGCGTCCAAAGAAGGGCGCTGGAATGGCTTTGGGCCGCTCCCGCCAGATACAATAAGGTTTGGGCTGCGGCAGACGGGCGGCAGACGATTCTGGTTTTGGGAGCAGGTAGACGTGAGAGGCTTTATCCGCCGCGCTTTGCGGCTTGGGTTGATTGCAGGATCAGGAATTGCGCTATTGATGCCCGCGCTGGCGGCACCGGTTGCCGTGGCTACTTCAACGACACTGACCGCAGGCACGTTGAGCGGATGCTCGCTGCCTTTGACGATTGCGGTTACGGCTGGCGGGCAACCGGTCACCAGCGGAACCGTTGCCATCGACGACGAGTTCGGCGGGAATAGCGTCCCATTGGCAAGCGTGGCGCTGAGCGCTCAGGGAACAGCCACATCTACGGTCAACTTGGCGGAAGGCAGCCATAGCTTGACTGCGGTTTTTAGCGGCGTAACCGGCTATCAGACCTCGACGTCAACACCGGCGGTAGCTGTGAGCGTTGCCACACAATGCGAATTTACCGTTGCGGTCTCGCCGGCGGCTTCTGGAATTACTCTTGCTGGAAATGTCATGACGCTGACGCCTGGAGATGCTGGATCGGCGACTGTGACCATCGCTCCTTCAGTCGAGTTCACCTCGGCGTTGACGGCTCCCATGTTTATCACGCTCTCCTGCTCAGGCCTTTCCGTAGATGCGAGCTGCAACTTTACTCCGTCGAATGTGCAGATATTGTCCACGACGACTACACCGCCTACCAGCACGATTGTGATACAAACGCTCGCTGCTTCCACCACCTCGGTCAAACCGGCCACGCGGCCAGGCGCAAGGTCCACTTCCATTGCCTGGGCGATTTTGCTCCCCGGCGCATTCGGACTAGGCGGACTTGCATGGGGAGCGCGGCGGCGCAGATGGCTCAGCCGGCTTGCGCTGATGGCGTTGATTTGCATGGTGACCATGCTGGGCACAACCGGCTGCAATCCGCTCTACAACTACGAACACCACGGTCCGGTTCCCAATCCGCCGACTCCGGCAGGAAGCTATACGGTGGTTGTCTACGCGCAGTACAGCAACGGCGTTACCGCGCTCACGCAGCAGACCAGCTTTGCGCTGACGGTGAATTAGGAGCAGTTTTAGTGTTCATGAAATGTGAGCTTCATCGTATCCCACCCATTTCACAAAGAGCATGAAATGGATGGGGCACGAAAGTCTACAGAAACCGAAGATGAACGAAAGTCAATAAAAGACCCTGCGGCCTCAATCAGCCACAGGGTCTTTTTGTTACTCGTTTACTTTTCAACCGACCGACGGCAATCCAGCCAGAGCCATGGCGATCTCTTCCGCCGGATATTCGTAGTTCTCCAGCTTGCCGGCCTGGTAGGCGATGTAGGACTGCATATCGAAGTGGCCGTGGCCGCTGAGGCTGAAGAGAATTGTCCGCTGCTTGCCTTCCTTCTTGGCGCGCAGAGCTTCGCTGATGGCTTCGGCAATGGCGTGGTTGGCCTCCGGCGCGGGCATGATGCCCTCGGCGCGGGCGAACTGAATGCCGGCGGCGAAGGCGTCCAACTGCTGCACGGTGGTGGCCTCGGCCAATCCCAGATCGAGCACGTGCGAGACCAGCGGCGCCATGCCGTGATAACGCAATCCGCCGGCATGAATCCCCGGAGGAACAAAGGTTGAGCCCAGCGTGTGCATCTTGACGAGCGGAGTTAAATGGCCGGTGTCGCCGAAGTCATAGGTGAATCTTCCCTTGGTCAGGCTGGGACAGGCGGCCGGTTCCACGGCGACAATCCGCGCCTTGCTTTGACCCTTGATCTTGCGGCCCACGTAAGGCATCGTCAGGCCGGCAAAGTTCGATCCGCCGCCCGCGCAGCCGATGATCACGTCCGGCTCATCGTTGGCCAGCGCCATCTGCTCGATGGCTTCGAGGCCGATTACGGTCTGATGCAGCAGCACGTGATTGAGCACGCTGCCCAGCGCGTACTTGGTGTTCGGATCCTTGGCTGCGACTTCGACGGCCTCGGAGATGGCGATGCCGAGTGATCCGTTGGAGTCAGGATGCTGGGCAAGAATGGCGCGGCCCGACTCGGTTTCAACGCTGGGGCTGGCGATCACTGAAGCTCCGAAGGCTTCAATCAACGCGCGACGATAGGGCTTTTGGTCGTAGCTGACGCGCACCATGAAGACCTTGCAATCGAGGCCGAAGAAGGCGCAGGCCATGGAGAGAGCCGATCCCCATTGGCCGGCTCCGGTCTCTGTGGAGAGATGCTTGGTGCCGTCCTTTTTGTTGTAGTAGGCCTGCGGCACGGCGGTGTTGAGCTTGTGCGAGCCGGCGGGGCTGACGCCTTCGTACTTGTAGTAGATGTGCGCGGGCGTATCCAGCGCCTTCTCCAAACGGCGCGCGCGGAAGAGCGGCGAGGGACGCCACTGCGCGTAGAGTTGCCGCACTTCGCCGGGAATCTCGATCTCCCGCTCCTGGCTGACCTCCTGCATAATCAGGCTCATTGGAAAGAGCGGAGCCAGGTCATCAGGCCCAAGGGGCTGAAGGGTTCCGGGATGCAGCGGCGGCGCCATCGGCTTGGGCAGGTCGGCGGCAATGTTGTACCAGGCAAGAGGAATGCGATTTTGCGGCAGGTTGTACTGGATGGTTTCCATGCGGAGATTCTATCAGCCGGGAGGGTGGTCTGGCATTCGCCGCGCAGGGAATCATTACGCGATCAAGGCTGCGCGCAGATTAACTTTTCAGCATAATAATCAGGAAACTGTCTTGTTTTCATACACGGGCTGTCCCAATCCTGTACACTGGAGCCGCTATGAGTTGTCTCTTTTGCAAGATCGTAGACGGAAGTATTCCATCAACCGCTGTCTACCAGGACGATCTCTGTTATGCTTTTGCGGACCTTCATCCGCAGGCGCCGGTGCATATTCTGGTGACGCCGCGCGAACATATCGCCTCGCTGGCCGATAGTGTTGAGGTGGATCGCGCGCTGCTTGGCCATCTGCTGTGGGCCGCAGCGGAGATTGCCCGCGCGAAGGGCTTGGCCAAGGGCTATCGCGTGGTGATCAACAATGGCCAGGACGGCGGACAGACTGTAGATCATCTCCACGTTCATCTGCTCGGCGGCCGCACGCTTACGTGGCCTCCGGGATAATAAAGACAGGGAATAGGGAGCAGGGAATAGAAAAACGAAGTTCAGCTCTTCAACTTGTTGATCATCACAACCAGCATACGGCCGACTTCGTTGGAGAGGGATTCTGCTTGGAGCAGGGATTCTGGTGAGCCGAAGCCCAAACCCCGCGCAATAATAAGCTGCGTCTGGACCTCTCCGTTTGAACCTCTTGCGTGTCCGAGATAGGACAGATACTCACCTTTCGATGATTTACCATAGCCTTCGGCAATATTGCTCGATACTGAGACTGATGCCCGCCGCAACTGGCCTGTCAGGCCGAATTGTTCTGAGGCCGGAAAAGAAGAAGTGAGCCTGTAAATTGCCAGACTCATTTCGATTGCCCTCTGCCAGACCACAAGGTCTTTGAAAGAATCACCCATTTCTTCACACCACTATTCCCTGTTCCCTACTCCCTATTCCCTGTTCTTTTTACATCGGCTGCTGGCCGGAGTCCTCATCCTCTTCCACGCCATAGCGGCGCAGCAGATTCGGCAGTGTCTGCGAGAATGCCGAGCGCGGCATCACCGTGTCGCAGCCGGCCTCGACAGCCTTGGCCTTCAATTCGCCTTGCAGGTGGTTGAGGAAGCCGATGATCGAGGTTCCCTTTTTGAATTTGGCTTTGAACTTGGGAATCAGCGCGATGGGCTTGGCATTCAGATTGTTGAGATCAAAGACCAGCAGTTTGGGCCGCTCAGCCTCCGGCAGTTCAGTCAGCCGTGCCAGGGACTCCGCACCGCCGCCTTTTATAAACTCCACCTTCACGCCCAGCTTGCGGGCCGTCTCCATAATCTTGGCCTGAAAGAAGAGGTCTTCGATGAAACAGAAGATGCGGGTCGGCGCATCGACGTTGACCGCAGCCACTGGCGTCGGCTGCAGATATGCCTCCTGATAATGCCCGTTCATCTGGACGGTCGAGGGCGGACCATCGGCGACATTGCCGTTCACGATGCGGTAGCTGTGGTCCATGGGGCCGACAAACTCTCTCGGACCTTTCTGCCTCGCCTTTCGCTTGCCCTGCGGCGGCGCGGAGATGCTGTTGCCGGGCTGAGAAGCGGCCTGGCTCTTTTGGGAGAACTTCTTCTTCCGTCCCTGATTCTGACGTCCGCCCTGCCGATTGCTCTGTTGCGGGGGAGCAGGATTTTGCTTTGCGGGCTGCGGAGGCGGAGGAGCGAGCGCCTGCGGCTGCTGAACTGCTACCGGGCCGCCAGACTGACTGCTCTTGTTCTTGCGGCGGCGGCGGCGGCGGCGATGTCCCTGGGACTGACCCGGACCGCTAGTGGCCGGATCCTGCCCCAATTCAGTTTGGGGCTGCATCAATTCTGTCGTCATGCGTTAACTTCCTGTGGCTTGCTCATTGGTGCGTTGTCGTACGAAACTTTCGAGTCTCCGGACTCAGCCTCTTCTTACCCGCCCGCGCCAATTGCTGCATTGGCAATGCGGCGGCTAGGTCTACAGCAGATGCAGCGTTGCTGGAATCAGGGGCCGATGTACTCAATCTGTAAAAATGCTGTCTGCCGCTCTGCACACCAGGGAAAACATCTCCATTCGTATCTCTGGATCGTGACGGTGCGCGCGGCGCCTTTCTCAGATAATGCCTTCTCCTATGGGAAGCTTCGCCGCCTGTTGACTGCAATGGAGTGAACGGTCCCGGGAAGTTTCCTCGCTCGCGGCGAGCTTGCTCTGCCCCTTTCGGGTGGCACGCGTCAGCCGCTTGATAGGCAACTCTGATACTACAGCGAACTCCCACAACTGGCAAGCGGCTTTGATACCTCTCTTGAGTCCCTTGGTCACTGCCTAGCGCTAATGTCGCCTAAACGCAAGAAACGCCACTCCATCAAGAGTGGCGTTTCGCTGATCTTGCGCTAGTCACTGGCCTCCCAAAAATACGTGGCCGGTGGTATTTTCCACCGTGCCTGCTGCAGATTTTCCCGGCCGGTCATCCCTTTTGAGGGCCGCTTCTTTGGCGGTTGCTCTTGCCGGGTCTGCTCTTCTTTGGGGCTGGTCAGATTCCTTCCAGCGCCTGTACATCACTGGCGCTTATCTAATAGCAATCAAGTGGCCATTTTACGAATTCTTTATTTTCAGCGCTTTACCCATTACACGCTAGACAATAGTAATGAGTAATGGAAGATATTTTGCAGGAAAACTACTAATTTTCATAGAAGCTCACACTTATCGTTGGCACTTCGGGCAATAATGTGTTCCCCGTCCGGCCAGCACAATACGCCGGATCGGAGTCTGGCATTGGCGGCAGGGAAGCCCCGTGCGCAGGTAGACGCAGTGCTCCAGTTGGAAGAAGCCACGCACTCCGTTCGCATCCACATAATCGCTCACAGAAGAGCCGCCCAGTTGGATGGCGTGGGCTAAAACCTCGCGCAAGGCCTGCCAGAGCCGGTCGAGTTCAGCCTTGGTCAAGCGGCCAGAGAGCCGGCGGGGACGAATGCCGGCGCGAAAGAGGCTCTCGTCGGCGTAGATGTTGCCCACGCCGGAGAGCAGCTTCTGATTGAGCAGAGCAGCCTTGATGGACAGCTTTCTTCCGCGAAAGAGCGCCGCAAATTCCTCGCTGGGAAGGGCGAGTGGATCGGCGCCGGGCGCGCTGAAGGCCGCGCTGCGGCTCAGGTCGCGAAACTCCAGCCTGCCAAAGCGGCGCGGGTCCACAAAGCGCAATTCTTTGCCGCTGGCCAGAGACAGACGCGCATGGGTGTGAGGAGCCAGCGGAGCATCGGGAGTGGTCAACAGCAATCTTCCCGTCATGCCGAGATGGACGATCCATTGCGCGCTGGGCTTGCCAGTATCCATAACCAACAGGCTGCCGTCCGCAGAACCCAGCTCGCAGACAATATGTTTTCCGGCGCGATGAACGGCCAGAATCACGCGACCTTCAAGCCCTCTGGCCTGACGCGCGGGCGGTGTTTTGAAGGGTTCGCGGTGCGAGCCGAACCAAACTTCGACGATGCGGTCGCCGCGCAGGCGTTCGTTTACACCGCGAGCGATAGTCTCAACCTCAGGCAGTTCAGGCATACATCAATCCGCTTTCAGGCTCGGAGAAACGGAGCACCTAGCCGCTATTATTGCGTAGACTGCAAACACTGCGCGCGATAAAAATCTCCATAGTATTTTTCGAGTGTGACATTCACTTTGGACTCAGGTGGCGTGGATCACCGCCAATTCTCACAGCGCTTGCTATTGTTCCGAGAGTACGCGAAGGCTCCAATGAGAACACTTTATATGCAATCGCTTTTGGCAACGGCGCTGGCCGTCTCGATGGTTCCGGTTTTGGCGCTGACTACTCCTTCAATCGTTGACCAGCCTCTGCTGGACAAAGCCAACAGCGGCGATGCGGCGGCGCAAATCGAGATAGGCGACCGGTACGCCGGGGCTGGCGATGCTGTCTTGCAAAATTCGCCAAAGCTGTCAGCCTCCGATTACAAGATAGCAAGTGAATGGTATCGCAAAGCAGCGGAGCATGGTTCAATTGCAGCGCAGTTGCATCTGGCCCAACTCTATCGCGACGGCAAAGGCCTCGTCCGCGACATGGCGCAGGCGGCGGAGTGGTACAGAAGAGCTGCCGACGAGGGCGATGCGACCGCGCAGGGAACACTCGGCCTGCTCTACTCACTCGGCCAGGGCGTGCCGCAGAGCTATGTTGAGGCTTACTACTGGCTGGACCTGGCAGCGGAAGTGAAGGGGCCAAAGCAGCAGCAGTACGCGCAAAACCGCCAGATGATCGGAGCCCACATCACCACTGATGAACTGGAAGCTATTCAGGAGCGCGTGGCCCAATGGCTGGCCGCGCATCCGCGAGCTGCCGTCGCTGAATAGTTGGCTCCTATCCGGTTATGATGATGGGATGCGAACGATAAAGCTGCTTTCGTTGCTTCTGCTGCTGGTTCCGGTTCTCCCAGTTCTTGCGGGAACTCCGGCACGGGCCTTGCCTGCCAAGCCAGCGATGGTTGTTCTGACACCTGAAGTTGTCGAGGCCGGCTCGCCCGTTTTGATTCGCGTGGAGGCGGGCGGCGACGCACACCTGGAAGGCGAGTGGCTCGGCCGCAAGCTCGAGTTTTTTCGAGGACGCGACGAGCGCACGTGGTTTGCACTGGCGGGAGTGGATGTGGAAGCGCCGGTGGGGCCGTCCACGCTGAAGATTATTGAGCGGATGAATGGCGGTGAACACGATTTGAGCCGCAACGTCGAGATTCATGCCGCCCATTACAAGACTGGCGCGCTGACCGTTGCGCCGGAGTTCGTCACGCCGGGGCCTGAGGCGATGAAGCAGATCGAGGCCGATCAGCAGCTCAAGAAGCAGGTCTTCGGAACAAGCGCGGCCCAGCCGTTGTGGATGGGCGACTTTCGCGAGCCGGTTGTTGCCGAGCCGACCGACAGCTTCGGCACGCGCCGCACCTTCAATGGCAAGCTGGCCTCGGTTCACAAGGGGATGGACTTCCGAGCCGTCGCGGGAACGCCGGTGAAGGCAGGCAACAGCGGCGTAGTGGTTCTCGCGCGGCCGCTCTACTACGAGGGAAATTGCGTCGTCATCGACCACGGCCTCGGCCTGACGACGATTTCCATGCACTTGAGCCGCATCGATGTAAAGGAAGGCCAGCACGTTGCCACGGGCGACCAAATCGGATTGAGCGGAGCGACGGGCCGCGTCACCGGAGCGCATCTGCACTGGGCCGTCCGCTGGCAGGGCGCATACCTTGACCCGGCCAAGCTGCTCAAATTGGATTTGAGCGGAGTGCGGTAAAAGCTATTGGACTACTTTCACGTCATGGCTTGAGTACCAATTGAATATCCGCCGCTCGTATTCGACTGGTTCAGATCCCGCCGCGCCGCAATGTCCTGCATCCGCAGGTTCCCACAACGAGACGAAGGGGTTACTTGCGCGGCTTTGCTTCAAGATCATCTCGGAGTTAAGAGCGGGAAGATTCCGGTCTTTGAGACCATGAATCAGAAGAACAGGAACATTGCTTGATGCCACGGCTTTCTCCGGCGATACATCCTCGAAATGCACACCATATCTCCAACGCGCATAGAGGAAGCCGGCCTCAACTGCGGGACGCAGCAGCGTGCGCCCAGCCCATGCACCGGCATTCAGCCCCTCGCCAAGCCGGTCGTAGGAGGCCTCTCCGAAATTTGCAAAAGATAACTCGGCAACAACGGCGCAGAATCCCGGCGTAGTCTTGAGGGATTGCAGCAGTATCGCCGCCCCCATCGATGCGCCGAGTCCGTCGATGCAGCGCGGCGAATCCGAGCGCATCATCCAGTTGTACCAGAGTCTCACATCCAATGATTCCTTGTAGCCATAGCTGGCAATATCTCCGCCACTGGCTCCGTGTGCGCGCGCATCAGGCAGCAAGATATCGTAGCCGTGTCGCAACAAAAGCTCCGCGTTGCCAAGCATTCCAGAGCGATTATCAGCTTGCCCATGCAGCAGGATGACCGCATCTCCGTTACTATGCAATGGCCTTATGCTCCAGCCTCGCAGCGTTACCCCATCGTTTGCCGTTATGGAAACATTGGAGAGCTTAGCGTCGTTGCGCTCTGCAATCGCGTACGCAATCGCCTCAGAATCCGCTCCCAGTAAACGCCGTCCAGGGTGCAATGCCCAATCCGTGGCAAGGATGCCCGCTGCCGCACAGAGAACAACCCAAGCTGCTAGTAAAATCGCGCTGATGCGGAGACAATACTTGATTCTCATCGTGTTTGGATACGCGTATGTTATGTAATTCGTTCCAACGAAGCTGAGACCATCGGTACGGCGGCGGCTTTCTCAGCGCGCAACGCCTTAAAGGCGCGATAGACAAACGAACCCATGTACCAGCCGTCGATGTATTTGTAAGGAGTTTCGCCGGTGGTGTAGTGGCCGCAAGGCAGCACGTGCTTCTCAAAGTTCAGCCCGATGCGCTGGAAGGCATCGACCACTTGCAGCGAATACTCTTTGGGAAAGGTCAGATCGTAGTTGGCGTAAACGAGCAGCGCCTTCTTTTGCGCTCCGGCGACTTCGGGGCGCAAAAGTTTGTCGTAGTAGCAGCAGGGGCTGGCGGCGGACCAGAGATCGCGGATGCGCTGCTGCGTGAAGCCAGCCTCTTCCAGCGCCTGCTTGACGTGACGTGTACTCTGCCCCGCCCAGACCACATCGCCAAAGGCTGTTGATGCATGGTTGAAGGCATTGACGCGTATCCGTGCATCGTGCGCGCTGGCCAAAAATGCGTAGCAGGAGCCGAGGCTGGTGCCGAGCACACCGAAGTGTTCGTAGCCCTGCTCCTCCAGCCAATCGAGGCAGCAGCGAATATCCACCACCGCTTGACGGCAGGCCGAGAGCGTGCGGCCGATATTCGCGCTGACGGCGAAGTCCGAGCGCTCCAACTCTTCAGGCCGGCGAATGTCGTGATAGGGCATAGAGAGTCGCAGCGCGGAGATGCCCATGCGATTGAAGATGGCGCAGAGCGAGTTGTGGCTGAAGCCGTCGGAATTCCACTGCGGCATCACGATGATGGCCTGCTTAGGGCGCTGCGGATCTTTGTGAGCAGGAGCGGGGTACCAGCGCGCGTTGGCCAGATCATTTTCGGGATACGGCGTCCGCTCCGGCGAGGTGAAGCGCAGAAACTGCGCCGGGGGAATCTTGCCCTCGATTGCTTTTTGTTTGATCGCCGCCGCCTTCGCCAATGTCTCCGGACGCACGTTGGTGGGAAATAGCTCCGGATGCCGCTCTTCAAGGCGAAAATCTGTGGGGCGCTTGTAGCCGAAGAAGGCGTCGCTATGGAGGATGAGCAGCCGGTTGATGCGCACCATCGCGGCCTCGGCCTGCGCGGGGTCGGCGGCGGCCTTGGCGTTTGGCAGCGCCTCGGCAAAGCCTTGCTCGCGCAGCAGCGGGGCGATCCACTCGAAGCCCCACTCCAGCGGGCGCACTACGCGATTCTCGTCGCGCGTCGTCAGCCGCGTCTCCCAGCGATACATCCAACGCGCGTAGCTGTTTTTAGGCTTGAACATTTGAATAGATCAATTTTAGCAGCGGGTGCCACTCACTGCGAAAGTAGGCCGTGAAGTGCCGCTGGAAATTGTGAAGGAAGGGCTTTCTCCGCAATGGCTTTCCAAATGAGATAGACTCGGCTTGTATTTGTGCGTGGAATCCGACCTTCACTTGCATTCTGATCCAATCGCTCGGCTCTCTCACATGCAAGCACAACTGAAGAATGGGTGTAATGTTCTTGCTTCAGATTTTTCTTGTTGTACTCCCCGAGTTGAGTCCTCAAGGCCGCTTCTACGTCATGTGCATTTGCCAGATGTGCAATCGAAGTCTCGTCCAGGTGATGCAATAATAACCAAAGTTCAAAACATGGTCTGCTAAAGGCAACTTTAACGCCTTTCTTCTTCGCATCTTGCAAGGCGCGTACAAGTCCACGCAGGTGATGACCTTGTGTAAGATGATCCGTGTCCAGCACCATCCACAGCTCATCATCTTCTTCATGCTCGAAACTAAGCAATCTCTTTAAGACGTCGCCTGCTATCGACGTTCCGTTATTGGTTGGGACTACGTGAATTTGCACACGTAGTAGCTTGAAAAAATCGAAGTACTGTTTTGGAGCATAGGTATCGTCGCAAGCAATGATAAACAGTCGATCATCCCGCAACCTGTCAGGGGATTTGTCTCTCGATAGAATAGGACGAGGCCTGCGATCAAGAAGGCTCATACTGTCTGTTTCACTTTCTCATGCAAGCGATCCAAATCGCCCAGGAACGGTACTGCTCCAAATCGGCCTTGCAAATAGTGATCGCTAATTTTGGAATCATTTCGCGCCTTAAAATCTGTCAGTGAATAGAGTCTGGTCGACGAAGTCTGATCCTTTTCAGCAAACCAAATCTCATCTCTACGCAAGAGTCTCTGATCCAATAGATTGGATTCATGAGTCGTTACGATGATCTGTGCACGACATTCGGAGCAGGACTTCAAAAAGTAATTCAGAAATGCCCAGACCAAGTTTGGATGCAGGCTGCGTTCAATCTCATCAATGACGTAAACATCGTTACTAGAATGTACGCCAAATAGCGCTGGAATTAGATCAAGCAGCCTTTTTGTACCATCAGATTCATCGCATAGTTCAAACTCAACATTCGTTCCACTTCGTCCTTTATGAGCCAAAAGGAGAGTCATCAGAGAGCAGCGACCCTCTGAGGTTTTTCGAATGAACATCTCATTACCATCGGACCGACGAAGTAAAACAGAACCACTCTTTCTTTCACGTAAATCGCTGCGCACGCCTGACACAATTTCTTCAGGAATGAAATTTGGGAGGTCTTCTTCTCTGATCTCATTTTCCTTGATCTCCAGGTGGTCTATACCGGTAGACACAGAGTTTAGGAAACTGCTGGCAAATTCGAGACGGCCAGGGCTATTTGCCAAGTATGGTCCTAGACCTGCAAATGGCGAATCGGGGTCAATTAATTTGAGATCGTCTTCAAACCAGTCAAGGATTGAGTTCAACTCCTCCCCGAAATCACTACTATCAAGAGTTGCCTTGACGGTGGCCAAGAAGCTTTGATTCTGAGGTCCGCCTATCGTTACAAGTGCACTTAATTTCTCGCTTACAGACTTTAATCCTGGAGCTTCAACAATCACTTTGCCATCAGAGTCTGTCGTTCGTTCATAGATTATTGTCTCTCGTCCACCTGATACCTTAACCAACCACTCTTCGGTAATTCGTTGATCATTCGCCTTGAACCCAAACCTGTAGAGCATACCCGCAACGATGATCTGCAAATCAAATGTTGAGGGATCGTCTGCTGTTCCACCGAGGCGAAAGGCTTCGCGGCCTGTAGATCGATCTTTTCTCCGTGTACGCACAGCAACTGACTTTACGTAATGAAGCGCCTTGAAAAGATTTGACTTCCCAGCTCCGTTTGCGCCATAGAGAACTCCTGCTCTCAGCACTCTTTGGTCAGAGTCGGGAATTGAAACGGTGTGGTTAGGGTGAGCGGTAAGGCGATTACTGGCAGCGAGAGAAAATGTCTCCTCGGTTGAAAAGGAACGAAAATTCGAAACTGAAAATGAAACAATCATTTGAGCACCATGTGAAACATTCACACTATAGCACGCAAAGCAGGCGATCCACTACGCAGATGATCGCATTTCTTGTGAAAATATCACATAATGGGCGGGCGGTCTACTTCTGGCTAGATGTATAAACCGTGTGAACGTGGCTTAGTTAAACCGTCATGAATAGCAGCCGGGTGCCCCATCCTTGCAACGTTTTTGTAGTTGCCGCAAGGGCGGAAGACAATAAGCCGCGGCAGCTCGCCCTTACCGCATGGGAATTTGCAGCAAAACTGCGATGTATTGTCGCACCCGGGCGATTAGGATGGCCGGAGCTTTGGAATGAAACTCCGCCCCGCGCCCCTGCCAATCCATGCTCTTCACTTGATCGACTAACACGGCCCCTTCGACGCTTCCAACGGTGATGGGTAACGTGAAGGGGTACGGTTTGATCTTGGTGGTCAACGGGCAAACCACAGCCAGGCCGCTGGCGCGGTTATAGCGGAGATCGGTCAGAACCAAGGCTGGTCTGCGCTTGGCTTGTTCCCGGCCAACCTGTGGATCAAAGTCCAGGAAGATAATGTCGCCGGTATCCGGAACGTACTGGCTTACCATTCGACGGCTTCCCGGCCTCTCTCCGGCCCGGATGAAATCTCGGAATAGCGGTTCTCAGGAGTGATTTGAGCAACTAATTGGGCGAGGGTCGGGATTTTTCCTACGCGGTGCATCTGCACAACCCCATCGGCGCCTATTGCAATCTCCAGCGGGTCGCCCACCTGCAAACGAGCGTCTTCCGCCACAGGCTTCGGAATCCTCACAGCCAGACTGTTTCCCCATTTCAGCACTTGTGCCTGCATAGCGCCTCCCTGTAGATACATTGTATCATGGATGGGCGCGCCATGCCGCAATTGGACTCGTTTGTTCTTGTCGCAAGGATGGAGTCCACGAACCTTATGGCGCGCAAGCGCCGTCTGCCCCACCGCAGGCCGCCCGCTTCAGCGCCAGATACTCCGCGCCAACCCACCACAGACTGAGCAGCGAAATCAGCGCGATGATTGCCTGCGAGATAACGCAATAGAGGCACCAAGTGCCCAGCGCGAATTCCTCGATGAAGGTAAGACGCAGGGCAAAGCCGAGTCCGACGAGAGCGCACAAGAAAACCAGCGCCCGCTGCCGCCAGAAGGCCAGGCCCGCCAGCGCCAGATAGCCGGCAATGCCGATGGTCGCAACCGGGATGCCCGCGATCTCGGCAAAGGGGCTGTGATTCACGATGCCGCAATCCCACGTTGCGTTAATCGAGCAGGGCTGAGGGTCGTTGCAATAGTGAACGTGCAAGGAGAGAGCGGAGACCGCTACACCGGCCAAAGCAAGAACTGCGATCAGATAGCGCATTTTTTTTAGACGCGCCGGTCGGCCATTCGTCGCAAGGCAGTGAATAAGTGAACAAGTGAACATTGGGGCAGTGGATTCCCATCCTTTACTATCTACGCATGGACCAGCGCCGGACCAGCCGCCGAATAGCATTTTTTGGAGGCAGTTTTGACCCGCCGCACAACGGCCATCTCGCCGTGGCGCGGGCGGCGATGAAGGCGCTCGCTCTGGACACTGTGCTCTTTGCGCCGGTGGGCGCGCAGCCGCTGAAGCCCGAAGGCTCGACGGCCAGCTTTGAGGATCGCGTGGCGATGACCCGGCTGGCGATTGCGGAAGAACTGGGCTTTGCCGTCTCACTCGCCGATGCGCCGCGGCCTTCAGGCGCGCCTAATTTCACATTGGATACGCTGCTCACTCTGCGCGCGGAGCTGCCTCCCGGAGGCGCGCTCTTTTGCCTGATGGGCGCTGATGCCTTTGCCCAGCTCCGGCTCTGGCATCGCGCCGCCGAGATTCCCTTCGTCGCGCCGCTGATCGTCGCCTCTCGGCCGGGTCAACCGCTCGACGATCTGATGGCCGCGTTGCCCGATGGCCTTGAGGTTGTCGCCCTGCCGAAGTCTCACCAGCCCACGCAAGAGGTCGAACTGCGCCGCTGCCTCATCAGCAATTCTGTTGGCGATATGGCCCCGCTCTACCTGCTTCCGGGTTTGCAGATCGAGATCAGCGCGACGGAAATTAGAAGGCTGGTAAGCGCTTCGGCCACAGGCCCATCGCCGGAACGCGCTCTGCTTCCCGCTCCCGTTTCGGAATACATTCGTGCGCATCGCCTCTATCGTGATTTGCCGCAACCACTGCGAGGGGATACGATGAGGCTTGGAGAAACTGATTCCCGCATGACGAACGACGCCAAGCAGCAAACCCGCATTCTTGTGCAGACCGCAGCCGCGGTTTGCGTCGACAAAAAAGGCGAAGAGACCCGCATTCTCGAACTCGATCCTATCGACTCCGGCCTCTCCGACTTCTTTCTGGTCACCTCAGCCTCGAATGACCGTCAGGCCATCGCCATTGCCGATGAGATCGAAGGCCGGCTCAAAAAGGAGTTCGGCGTCTTTCCGAATTCCGTGGAAGGCCGCCGCAAGGGCGACTGGATTCTGCTCGACTATGTGGACTTTGTCGTCCACGTCTTTCTCGCCGAGCGCCGCGCCTTTTACGACATTGAGCGGCTGCGCAAATCCGCGCGGCCTCTGACCCCGTCTGAATTCGACGCCGAGTTGAAGGCCGAGCTGACAGCCAAGACTGTTGCCGTGCGCAAGAAGGCCAGCGCCATGCCGAAGCTGGCCGCCGTGAAGGCGAAGGCTGCGCCGAAGGCTAAGAAAGCTGCGGCAAAAAAGAAGACTGTAGCCAAAAAGCCAGTCGCAAAGAAGCAAGCGGCAAAGAAGTCTCTGGCAAAAACGCCTGTTGCGAAGAAAGTTGCAGCGAAAAAGTCTGCCAGAAAAATAGCTCCCGCAAAGAAAACTTCGGCCAAGAAGGCAATCAAAAAGAAGGCTCCGGCGAAGAAAGCCGCGAAGAAAAAATCCAGACGCTAGGGCCGGTTTAGCGCTTCTTGAAGGGCCGTGCCGCTGCGGGCTGCTCCGCGCCTACCTGGCCGGCCTTGATCTCGGCGGCAAAAAAATTCTCTCCATGCGTAGGGCTGCCGGAGAGGCGGCGCAACATCGCCAATTGGCCTATGTGCGTCAGCGCATCGGCCACCGGGCCTTGCATCAGCAGCTCGACCGGCGCGTGCAGCTCGCCGCCGGTCGCGAGAAAGGCATCAAAGGTTTGCAGCGCCTCATAGAACCTCTGCTTCTCCTCGGTCCATTGGCGCGGCTGCGCGGCCTGCCAGCGCTCCTGCCCCATGGCCACGCTCAGCGCCCAGTCAAAGAGGTCGCCCATGTGGGCCAGAATCTGCACCGGCAGTCGTCCAGCGCCGGCAAAACCGGCAAAGTGATCGGGAGCGCCTTCCAGCGCGCGTGTGGCGCGGTAGGCAACTGTAGCCAGCGTATGGCGCAGCAATTCACGTTTCTCGTCCATACGGAAACTATAGCGCAAACAGCCAATGCTCAGAATTAGGTGCGCAGCGGTTTTCTCTGATAAACTAAAAGTTCTGAGTCCAACAGCAGGAAAAGACCATGTCCATTCATCCCGTAATGCAGCGCCTGGCCGACAAGCTCAAGCGCACCGATCTCCCCGAGTTTCTTCCCGGCGACCAGGTTCGCGTCCAGGTCAAGATTAAAGAAGGCGATAAAGAGCGCCTGCAGGCCTTTGAAGGCCTGGTCATCGCCATCAACAAAGGCCCCCAGGGCACCTTCACGGTGCGCAAGATGAGCTTCGGCCAGGGCGTCGAGCGCATCTTCCCCTTCAACTCCAAAGTCGTGGATAAGATCGAGAAGGTGCGCAGCTACAAGGTGCGCCGCGCCAAGCTCTTCTACCTTCGCGATCTGCGCGGCAAGGCCGCCCGCCTCAAAGAAGTGGGTCGCGCTGTCGCCAAGGCATAAGCGCGTATCACTTTTCGTTCCAACCCAACCCCGGCTCCGGCTGGGGTTGTTTGTTGGCGGCAGTTTTCAGTTGTCAGCCGGTCGGAATCGCTAGAGCGTATTTCAAAAATGCCTGAAGGATTTAAATTGCAATCCCTCAGGGGCTAAAGCCCATTGTTTTTACGTCGTTTTTCGGCACGACTAAAGGCGTGCCCTGACACTATGCCGGTTTTTGAAACAAGCTGTAATTATTCTTGAAAGCTGTTCGAGATCATTCCAACAAGCACAGCCCATATGCACGGTTTACTGACAACTGACAACTGACAACTGTAAGCTATAGTTATGACTCCTGCGGATCATGCCCGCCATCACGCCTTTGAGCAGACGCTGCTAAGCGCCAGCCGGACCATGGTCTTCAGCGAGATTCTGAAGCTGGCCGTGGACAGCTTCCGCACGAGCAAGCTGCGCTTTGCGCTGACCGCGTTGGGCATGGTCATCGGCACCGCCTCGGTGATTCTGGTCATCACCATCGCTCTCACCGGCAAGCAGTACATCCTTGCGGAACTGGAAAAGATCGAGACCAACTCGGTGGAGTTGGAGTACGGTGGCGGCGGAGCCATCGGCGCCGAGCACGTCGTCTATAACGACTACCTGACCCGCGACGACGAGAAGGCGGTGCTGGCGCAACTGCCCAACGTCATGTACTCCTCGCCGATTATTGACAGCCATTTCCGCATCAGCTTCGGACACGGCATCTTCAAAGACACGCTAGTGCTGGGCGTTAGCCCGCAGTACCAGCAGATTCGCAATCTGCTGGTGCTCGACGGCCGCTTCCTCGACGATGAAGACGATGCGGCCCACATCAAGTGCGCCGTGGTCACCGAAAAATACGCCATCGACCGCTTCGGCAGCGATGAAGCCGCCGTCGGCCAGAGCTTCGAGATCAGCGGCATCCCCTTCACCATCGTCGGTGTCTTTAAGGAGGCAGTGGACGATTTTGGCCAGTCGGAGCTGGCCGAGCAGACCATCCTGATTCCCTTCTCGGTGGCTCGCTACTTCACCGGAAGCGAAAATCTGCGGCAGATTTATTTCTCCATGCGTTCGATGGATGATGTGCCGGAGGCAGCCAACGAGATCACGCGCATCGTTACAGCGCGCCATCGCCCCGGCTCCATCTACAAAGCGCAAACGATGAAGGAGTATCTAACCATCACCGAGACAATCCTCAACTATCTCACCCTGTTGCTGGTGGCTGTCTCCGCAGTCACGCTGGCCGTAGGCGGCGTGGGCATCATGAATATCATGCTGGCCACCGTCAAAGCCCGCACACGCGAGATCGGCATCCGCAAGGCACTCGGCGCTACTCGCCGCGAGATCAAGCTTCAGTTCCTCGTCGAGGCGGTTCTTATCTCGCTGGTCGGCGGCATTGTGGGCACATTCGTCGGACTGGCTCCGCCGATGGCGGTCCGCATCTTCACTGACTACACCGTGCCGATCACGCCCTGGTCGGTGGTCATCGCCCTCGCCGCGGCCATGATGGTCGGCGTGGTCTTTGGCACCATTCCCGCCACTCGCGCCGCTCAGATGGACCCTGTTGAGTCGCTGAAATATGAGTGAGCCAGAGCACCAACCGGACGGTCCCAACCTCAAGCTACTCTACGGCTTGCTGGCTCTGGCGCTGCTTGCCGCCATCGGTTTCGCCCTGCTCATCGTTATGCCTTTCTATCAGCGGCGATAACGCAGGTGGCTCGAATTCTGCCGCCTCACTAGACTCCCCACACTCCAGTTTTGTATCAAATGAGACAGTCAGCGTAAAGCATAGTTTGTTATCATTCATAGGTTCCACTGAATAGACAGCTTGGCCCGTATTGATCTGTAAGAATTAGATTCCGTATTTTTGTGTACGATACGAGTGCGCGCCAGTAAATTGTTGATTCCAGGTTGAATAAGTACTTTTTCGGCCTCATCTGGAACCGGAATTGAACAACTGGAGCGCTTTATATGCCGTCCCGCCTTTCGATCTCCAAATGGAGTCCACTACTTATCTGGGTGATGGCTTTTACGGCAATTCCCATTTGGAATGCATTTTATCCCAGCCTCGATTGCGACGCCCAGGTCTATTTCAATGCGATTCACTCTGTGCACCTGGGGCACGATCCTTACGCCGAGGGAGTTGCAGCCGCGAGTTTATTTCGCGGTCAAATGGCGCTTCATCCCAATGCCACGCCTCCATATTTCTACTTATACTCGCCGATCACTCTGCCGGTGCTCCAGTTGCTCGGCTGCTTTCCTGCCGTGCTTTATATCAGCGGTTACTGGCTGATCTATGCCGCGGGAGTGCTGGCCGCAATTTTTGTCAGCGTGAAATTTACAGAACCGGGCGAACGGAGTTTTTTCTTGTTTCTGGCTCCGGCCGCCGCATTTTTTCCCGGATTTTTTCAAGAAGCCACGGTGATGGACGGCAATATTGCCTTCATACTCTACGGCCTGGTTTTTGTCTGCGCCTTGCTCGGCTGGCGACGTGGCCGATGGCATTGGTTCTATCTCGCCGTGCTGGCCGCCTCTTGCTTCAAAATTCCGATGCTGAGCCTGCTGGCGATTCCCCTCTTGTCGGCCCGCAAACAGTGGCTTCCGGTATGCGTGACGGGTGCGGCTGGTCTCTCTCTTTTTGCGATGCAGCTTTGGATATGGCCAGTCTATTTTCATAACTATCTTCGCGCCATCGCATTTGAGTTCAGCTTAGGTCATGCCTTCGGCGTTTCGCCGGCTGGACTTTCCGGCTTCGCGCTCTTCAATGCCGGGCTTCCTTACTCCAACGCCGGCGCCGCTGTTTATATCGTTTTTGCGCTCCCCTTGTTTGCCCTTCTACTCTATCTTTCCCGTCAGTTTCATATGGGGCATTTCTCGCTGGAGCAGTGGGTTCCGGTCATGATGATGGGCGTCATTCTGCTGAATCCGCGCGTGCTCGAAAATGACTTCGCTCCCCTGACTCTTTTCATGGCGATGACTCTCTGGAGGGTGATCGCCTCATTGACCAGCGCGAAACGCGCGGTTGTCTTAAGTTTTCTCTTTGTTGCAGTGATGAATATCGCCGCGGCGATGATCACTTTCATTGATGTTACTGGCCTTTATTTGAATTGCATTGAGGGCCTTGTGCTGCTGGCCATTTTCGCCGCAGGGTGCTGGAATCTGTTGCGACAAACACTCAGACCAGCTACAGAGACTGTTCCCTTGCCGATCGAATTGGCAGTTCTGGAACCCGTCTAATAACGGGGTAAGGTTCCCAGTTTCCATCCATCAATCGAAACGCCCTATTGCGCGGCTTCTTCCGCGCTGGCGCTTCCGTTCACCTTGGGGTGGTTGGCAAACTCGGCTTCGATGCTGCGGATGGTGCCCGCCTTGGCTGATTCATACGCCACGCGAATGCCGTTGTAAATTGCGCGATCGTTCGAGGAGCCGTGGCCGATGATGCAGACGCCGCGCACGCCCAGCAGATGCGCGCCGCCGTACTCGCGATAATCCAGCCGGTGGCGGAATTCGTTAAAGGCCTGACGGGAGAGCAGCGCACCTACCTTGGCGGTGACCGTGCGGGTGAGCGATTCGCGCAGCACATCGCGCACAAAGCGCCCCACGCCTTCGCTGGTCTTCAGCGCCACATTGCCGACAAAACCGTCGCAGACAATCACGTCGGCCTGGCCGGAGAAGATGTCGCGCCCTTCGACATTGCCAACGAAGCGAATCGGCAGCGCCTTCAACAGCGGAAAGGCTTCGTGCGTCAGGTCGTTGCCTTTGCTCTCTTCTTCGCCCACCGAGAGCAGCCCGACGCGGGGCGAATCGATCTTGAGAACGCTGCGCGCGTAAATCTCGCCCATCACGGCAAACTGCGCCAGATTGCTGGCCTTGCAATCCACATTCGCGCCCACGTCCAGCAGTACGCAGGGATTACCTTTGGAACTGGGCATCGGCGTTGCCAACGCCGGACGATCCACTCCCGGCAGCGCGCCCAGCACACCTTTGGCTGTAGCCATCGCCGCGCCAGTGTTGCCGGCGGTTACAAAACCCGCTGCCTTACCGTCGCGCACCAGCTTCAATCCCACGCGAATCGAGCTGTCTTTTTTGGTCCGGTAAGCGTGAGCCGGCTTCTCTTCCATGCCGATGCGCTCCGAGGCATGGTGGATAACGATAGGCAGGTCGTCGTCATTCATGGCCTCGTCCAGCAGGTCGCGCAGCTCCGCCTCCGGACCCACCAGATGGACCCGTACCGGCAGAGCCTTGCAGGCGAGAATCGCGCCGCGAATCTCCGCCTCGGGAGCTTTATCGGTGCCTACGGCGTCAAGCGCAATGTCGATCAGCATGGGCGCGGGAGGTTACTTTGCTTCTTCTTTTACATCGACGACGGCGCGACCCTTGTATTCGCCGCACTTGGGGCAGGCGCGATGGGGCAGCTTCTTCTCATGGCAGGCGGGGCACTCGGAGACGCCTACGGCGGTCAAAAAATCGTGGCTGCGGCGGAGTGCGGTGCGGCGCGTCGAATGGCGCCTCTTCGGATTCGGCATTTCAAAATTCCTTTCAATTCTCGGCTCGATGCCATCAGCCCATGCAAATTCCGGCTGGCTTCCGGCACGGATCGAGCACCCTCAATCTATCCAGATTTTCTCTGGGAGCTGTCTTCCACGGACTCCATCCGGCCGCGTAAACCGGCCAGCGCCTCCCAGCGCGGATCACTCGGACCCGCATCGCAGGAGCAAGGCTGTTTGTTGCGGTTTTCGCCGCAGCGCGGGCAAAGTCCCTTGCAGTCGGGCTTGCACAATGTCTTGACCGGCAGGGACAAAAGCACCTGCTCGCGCAGCACATCTTCAAGCGAAAGACTGTCTCCTAAATAATAACCGATTTCCGTCTCTGGCGCAGTAATCGAGCGTTCCGTAGCCTCGGCGTCCGCCGCCGCGGGCCGGAAGATCAGGTCGTAGTCGGCCTCCAGAGGAATCTCCACCGGCTCCACGCAGCGCGCGCAGGGCACCTGAAACCGCCCCGCAAAGTGTCCTTTGAGACGGATGTCAGCCACAATATCCCGAGGCCCACGGTGCTCATGCAGCACCTCGGCCAGGCCAGTGGCAGCCAGTGGCCCCTTCTGCTCCGCCTCTTCGCCCAGATCGACCTCGCCCGGAGCCAGCTCCAGGTCAAAATCAATCGGCTCCCGTTCCAGTTCAGTTATCGTAAATTCCATACTTCGAGCCTACGGCGATGGGTGACGGACGTCAATGCGGGGAGAAAGAACCGCCATGTTTCGATCTCGCCAAGAGATTCAGACCGGCGGCATCGATACTCATTCCCTCGCTTTTTTCGATTGTTCATACCGGGCCAGCATCGACGATTCCAATAGTCGAGAAACACGGAATCGATATAGCCGGAGTTGTTTTATGGCTTCAGGAAAATCAAGATAGCCAAGCTGGGATGCATGCAAAAGAACAGCCAGTGTTCCAGCTACCTCGATCTGCAGCGCTTCGGCCTCCTTCCGTCCGAGCCGCTCATCAATCAAAAGAACATCCGCATGAACTTCAAGAGCAAGACTGATAGCCTGACGCTCTCCGTCTCCTAACGCTGGCGTCAAGCTGGAGTCCAATTGACGCACTTCAACCTGTTCAAGCCATGCGGGCGGCGAACAAGCCCATGCAATCACTTCAGTTGGAGCTTCCGGATGCTGCATTTCAGTCAAAACTGCATGAGGAACCAAAACGCGACCGTAGATATTCAGAAGAACATCAGCTTTGCCAAGCTGGATAAGATAGTTGAGCGGGCTGGTATCAGCAACGACGATCATGCCAGCGCCGAACTATCCTTCTTGGCCAGCAGCCGGTCCAGCGTCGCCGTATCCTTATCGAGATCCTCAACCGTATAGTCGTAGATTTCATGCTGCCCAAGGAAGGCATCCACCTGCATACGAGTTCCGAAGCCGAGAAGCTGTCGAACCTGCTCCATCGTCAATCGGCCGTCTCTGTAGGCTCCAGCAACGGACTCTTCCAGCAGCGAACGAGCTACATCGCAGCCTGCGGGAATGAGATTGGGAACGAACTGGTCCGGGATTTCCACTGTGACCTGCATATTGATAGGTTAGCAGGACGAAAGATAAAATACCACTGATGGAGCCGAAGAAAGACGCGATCGCGAAACCTTCTGCGCTGACAATTCCAATGACCCAGAACGCAAGCACAGCCACTGAAACCATCCTCCGCATCCGTACGGCAACCGCCGCCGACCGCTCGCGTTTGATTCCTCTCATCAACGCCGCCTTTGCCATCGAAACCTTCCTCGAAGGCACACGCACCGACGAGGCTCGTCTGGCGGAGATGATGAAAACGGGCGAGATTCTCGCAGCCGAAGACGACTCCGGCCAGCTACTTGGCTGCATCTATACGGAGTTCCGCGGCAAGCGCGGCTATCTCGGCCAGCTCGCCGTCGATCCCGCGCGCCAGCGTGCGGGCCTCGGTATGCGCATCATGGCGGCAGGCGAGGAGCATCTGCGCTGCCAGGGATGCTCGGCTGTCGAGATCACGGTGCTCAATCATCGCACCGAGCTGCCGCCCATCTATCGCCGCCAGGGTTATATTGAAACCGGCACGGAAGAGGCACGTCTTTCGCGCCCGCTAAAACCGGGAGTTGAATGCCACTTCATCGTCATGGTAAAACAGCTTTAATCTTTGATCGCGCATCCTCAAAAGGCATGAACAGCCTCCCGCAAAGCACGCGCCCGGACTCGCTCTTTCATCGAATCGAAGGGAGCCAGATCGACTTTCACTCCGAGAAGATCGCTGAGCCGACCTTCCAGCCGAGCCATGTCAAAGAGGGTGAGGCGCTTGGAGCGGTCGAAATCTGCCATCAAGTCAACGTCAGACTGGGCCGAGGACTCGCCGCGCGCCACCGAGCCGAACAAACGCAGGTGCATGACGCCAGCCGCCCGCAGTTCCGGCTCATGTAGTCGCAATGTTTGGAGCACCAAGCCTTTATCTATAGTTAAACTTTGCCACAGAGATCAACCAGAATCAATAGAACTCTCAGATATTGACCCCATATTCTCCACTGTCCCGCATTCCGCCAGTCAAAAGTACTCAAGTCCCGCCGCATTGCGCCGATGAATTCCTTGTGTTGCTTCAGAAAGGGATACTGGCATGCAGTGGCTGCGCAATCTTCCCATCTCCCGCAAGTTCTTCTTTGCCTTCGGTACCGTTTGCGGACTGTGCATTGTACTGGGCGTCTTCACCCTGCTCACCTTTCGCTCCATTGAAGTAAAGAGCGTGGATGTCAGCCGGGAACATCTTCCTTCCTTGATCTATATTGCCGACATTCGCAGTGGCGTCAATACGGAGCGGCGGGAGTCGCTTGAGATGCTGCTCTGTCAGACGCCGGCCTGCACGTCGGACCACGGCGCAAAGCGTCAGGCGGCCATCTCTCAGTATCAAAATGCATTGAAGTCAATGGAGTCTCTTGTCATTCCAGAGGAGCGCGCGCACTTCCAGCAATTTCAAGCATCCATCAAGGATTATCAGGATATCAGCGATCGCGGCATTGCTTTGGTGAATGCCGGCAAAATTGGAGATGCTTTGGATCTGCTCTCGTCCGATGCCCTGATCAAGTCGCTGTCAACAGCTTTGACGTCGGCGGATAGCGGGTTCCTGGTTCACGCCAAGATCGGCACGGAAGAGGCCGAAGGCGTCACAGCGGCCAGCACCAGCGCCACTTGGATCAACTCTGGGGTAACCCTGCTGATCGTCGCTCTCTGCGCGCTGATCGGCGCCATGCTCACATGGGTCATCGCGCCGCGCATCATGATGGCCACTACAGCTTTGGAGCGTTTAGCCGCCAAGGACTTGACGATCGACGCCGTGGTCTCCGGTACGGATGAGATTGGCCGGCTCGGCGAGGCTTTTAACTTATGCGTAGCCTCGATGCGCAGCGTGATCACCTCCGTCGCGCAAGGCGCGGAGACGCTTTCAGCGGCCACTACTGAGATGAGTACTCGTTCGATTGAAACCGCCGGCAATGCCCACACGCAATCCAGCAAGACCAATCAGATTGCCGCCGCGGCGCAGGAGATGACCGCGACCATCGGCGAGATCAGCCACAACGCCGAAAGCGCCGCCGCCTCCAGCCGCGTCTCCGCCGAGACCGCCGAGCAGGGCGGCTCCGTGATGCAGGCTGCCGCGGCTACGATGGAAAAGATCGCCGGTGCAACCAGCTCCGTCTCCGAGAAGATGACCTCGCTGGCCCATCGCTCCGAGGAGATCGGCAAAGTCGTCAACGTGATTCAGGAGATCAGCGAACAGACCAATCTGCTGGCGCTGAACGCCGCCATCGAGGCTGCCCACGCCGGCGAGCATGGCCGCGGATTCGCCGTCGTCGCCGGCGAGGTTCGCCGCCTGGCCGAGCGCACCAAGAGCGCGACGGAGGAGATTTCAGGCACCATCCGCAGCATTCAGGAGGAGACCCGCGAAACTATGCAGGTAATGCAGGACAGCCGCGCCGCCGTAGAGACCGGCATGGGCGAGACCTCGCACGCCCGCAAGAGCCTGGAAGCGATCATCGAATCCTCCAAGCAGGTCGAGCATCAGATTCACCTTATCGCCACCGCCGCCAACGAGCAGACCTCCGCCGCCGGCGAAATCTCCGAGTCCGCCGGACACATCTCGCAGTTGTCGGTCGAGAATGCGCAGGGCGCCGAGGAGGCCGTCGAAGCCCTCAAGAATCTCGCTTCGCTGGCTGCCGATCTTGACGGCATGATCCGCCAGTTCCGTCTCGATGGCGACCATCAGGCTGGCGGAAAATTGATGGGCCAAAGTCTACAGATGGGCCATTCCACGCTGCGCGCAGCGCACACATAATCTCTGTTTTCCCGCGGCAGCCTGCCCCGGATCTGCATTCTTCAGGCTGCCGCCTTTTTTCCTCCACGCTGCCGGGTATTTTTCCGGCAGCGTTTTTGTCGCGTGCGGCATTCTATTTTTCTTCTAATTGATCTGCTCAGACCAGTTTTCGATTCTGAGCCCCTGAACGCGCTCAAATTCGCTGGTGTTGTTGGTCACTAGGGTGAGTCCGAGGGATCGAGCGTGAGCCGCAATCAGCAGATCATTCGAGCCAATCAACGCTCCCCGCCGCTTGAGATCGGCACGAATAATCGCATAATCGAGTGCCGCACTTGCGGGGTAGTCCAGAGCCTCGACGTAACGCAGAAACTCATCGAGCGCTGCCTGGTCCTTCTCTCGCCGCGGCGAGATCTCAACACCATACAGCAACTCGGCTTTGGTAATCGCGGAGATGCAGACCTCGCTGACCGCTACCGTCTGTAACTTTTTGAGAACTGCCTCATCCGCGCGCTTCATGATGTAGGAAGAAATATCGGTATCGAGCATATAAACAGCCATCAGAAGGAACGCTCCTGCACCGGCAGATCATCAACGCTCTCCATGAACTCCTTTGAGGCGACGGCGTCCGATGCAAGATAGGCAGACCAGTCTATAGGCCGCGCGGAAAGGATGACCTCGTCGCCCTGTTTGCGAATGAAGACTTCCGGAGTGGAAAATTGAAACTCCTTCGGGAGCCTGACTGCCTGACTCCTGTTGTTCATGAAAATTCGAGCTGTTCGCTGCATTGCGCCCTCCAAAAAGATGGCATATACAAAAGTATATGCCATGATGGTCATTTTTTCAACGGTGCGCAAATCCGGTGGTTTGCCGGAATTAAGAACATTCCCGCTTACTCCTTGCGCAGATACGTCCGCGAGAGCCGGTCGTGCCAGCTCAGGTGGTCGTCGTCAAAGAGCGCCCAGGCCACGCCCAGACCCAGCGGAGCCACTGACAGCAGCATCGCGCCCAGCCGGTTGCGCAACTCCCCGGCGGTAGGAATCCGCTCGTCAAAAGTACAGAAGGAGATGCCGGCGCACCTCATCCCCGGCGTGGCCGAGTCCAGCACGAGGAAATACGCATGATAGAGCAGGCCAATCAACAGGAAGGTTGCGGCGGCGCCTGCTTCCATAATTCTGTTCGCGGGCAGCGAACCGACGATGACGGAAACCGCCAGCGCCAGCCCCAGAAAGGCCGCGCTGATCAGCGCGCCATCCACCATGGTTGCTGTCAGGCGCTCGGCAAATGGAGCCAGATGCACCTCCGTGAGCGTTTTAGCTCTCTCTTCATGCTCTGTTTCCTCCTGGCTTGAAGTCGCCAGCCTGATCCCCGACCAAGCAGGCTCCGGCCACGCTGGCGCAACATCAGCGGTCTGAATCGGGCCTGGGTCAACCTCGAAGATGCTTAACTGCCTCTCTATCTCCTCCACCGCATGGGATGTCCGACGCGGGCGCATCTTGCGGCCGGCGACCGCTTCGCGCGGGAAGGTGATGAGGTTGGCGTAAACGGGCTGTTCTGTGTGGTCTGCCTCACGCGATGGAAACTCCAAGGGGACTACGGCCCGAACTGAATTCTGTTCAATAGGCCGCAAGCCTGAATCAGGCTCCCAGCACTCATGCGCGAATTCGTTCTCCCAGGACTCGAGCGAATCCGGCAGCGCATCCTGAAGCGAGAGCCGCGGTGAATCCGGGGGCACCTCCGGCTGCATTTGCAACTCCGCTCTCTCCACCGCTGCAACTTCCGGTTCCCGTACCGAAGCGAAGTTGAACTCATTCGCAACTGGCTGCGGCGAATCCAACAGGATCGGTCCAGCTATGATGCTTTCAGCGACTACGTATTTTGTCTCCGCGGCACTCTCCACAACTGCCTGAACCTTATCGCTCATTGCTGGAGCGTCCATGCGCCGCGCGATGGGTATCTCCGCTGCCTGCATCTGGTTGTAGCTCGGCGCCTGAGCGTAGCGCGCGGCCACGCGAGCGGCTGCCAGCGCAGCAAGGCTGCTGGTCGCGCTGCTGCTCTGGACGGGCGCGGCGGGCTGCGTCCTGAGCCTGCCTTTGCGGCTCTGATGCGCGGCAAGCCGCAGGCTGACCTCGTGCTTCCAGTTGTATATAGAGTTGGGCTGAATTGCGATTGTGCTCAAGGCTCCCCTGTCCCTTCTCCGCGCTTGTCTCTCCGGCAATCCCGGCCCGCGCGGCTATACCAATTCTTCAGACCCGCATAAACGGGCTTGGAGAACAATTGATTTCAAGAGAAAAGGGAGGTAGCGTGAGCGAAATGCAGGCGGCCCACAACTCATCTTGCACTCAAGCCCTGTGCGGGTTCGAGCGTGATGTGAGCCAGTCGAATTTTTGCCTGCTGCCAGAGTTGCTCGACGCTCGCCAAATGCCGGGGCAGCCATTTTTGCTATGCTGACCTTGGCTCCGCAATGCGTCTTCGCAATCTATTTTTTATCACGATGCTGGCTCTCTGTCACCTGCAAATGCGCGGGCAGGCATTGACCAATGCGGCACCCCCACCGGCAGCAGCCTCCAGCCCCGCGACGTTCACCGTCATGAGCAGCCCGGATGCAGGCGGCCAATCGGCCTCTCTGCCGGACGATCCCGGTCAGGAGGCCATACCCGTCGCTCAGCCGGAGCTGCTGCCTCCGAGCGGTGTGCCGGTCACATGGCAAGCCGACAGCCAAAGCCGCGACGGCGACATCTGGACCCTTACCGGCGGGGTCGTCGTCCACTACCGCGATTACATCCTTCGCGCTGACAAGGTCGTCTATCACCAATCCACTACGGAGCTGGAGGCGGAGGGCAATCTCCAGGTCGCCGGCGGTCCCAACGACGTGCTCATCTACGCATCGCGCGGCGAGATGCGCCTGAATGCTCACATCGCGCGCTACTCCGACGTTCACGGCTCGCAAGGCGTCCGCGCCTTTGGCCGCACCACGGTCTACTCCACCACCAATCCACTGCTTTTTACAGCGCGTGTGCTGCTCGAGAACGGCGAAGGCCGCTACAAGCTCATCGACGGCACCATCACCAACTGCCGTTTGCCGCGGCCCGATTGGCAGATATTCGCCCACACCATCAGTTTGAACGATAAAAAAGCCTCCACAAGCAATGCGCTCTTCAAATTTATCGGCCTGCCGCTCTTTTATTTTCCTTACCTGCACCATCCCGTCGACGAATCAGGACGTGTCAGCGGCCTTCTGATTCCCGTCGTCAGCACCGGCTCATCAGTTCGCGGTTACACCTTTGGCGAGCAGTATTACTGGGCCATCAGCCGCAGCATGGACATGACCGTCGGCATGGAGTACTTCAGCAAGCGCGGATGGGCGCCCAGCGGCGACTTCCGCTACAAAGGCCCCGGCCTCGACCACCTGACCGCGCGCTGGAATGCTCTGCTCGATCGCGGCGTCTGGCTGCCCAGCACCTCCAATCCCACTCCCCTGGTCCTGGTCAATCAGGGCGGCCTGGACATCACTCTGCTCGGCCGCAAGGAGATCACTTCTGAAACCCGCTTGGCCGCCGCCGGCGATTACCTCTCCAGCTACGTCTACCGACTGGTCTTCAACGACAACTTCTGGCAGGCGGTCAGCTCCGATGTGCATAGCACCCTCTCGCTCACCAGTGCGCACAATGGCTTCGTACCCTCTCTCTCCGTGGAGCGCTTCCAAACCTTTGCCGGAACCGCCAACAACAGCACCAATGTTTCAACCATCAACGACAATCAGGCGCGCATTCTTCACCTGCCTAATCTGCGCCTGGATGTGCTTGACCGACCGCTCGGCGCTTCGATGCTCTACTGGGGTCTGAGATCTTCGCTTGGCTATCTGAACCGCTCCGAGCCGGGAGAACCGCTCTCATCAGCGCCAAACAGCCCAGTCGGAAGCAGCTTCCACGCCCGCAACGTGGGACGCATCGACTTCTATCCGCATTTCGCGCTGCCGCTCTCCGGCGGAGGCTGGAGCCTGCTGGCCGAGGCGGCCGTGCGTGATACCGCCTACACCATTAGTCAGAATCCCGACTTGACCAACACCAACGGCGGTGTGCCCACCATCAGTCACGATCCCATCAACCGCAAGGATATTGAAGCCTCGGTCGATCTCCGCCCTCCGGCCCTCGAACGCGACTTCACGCTCACGCGCTGGAATCGCCAACTGCGCCACATCATCGAGCCGGAGTTCACCTACCGCTACGTCGCCGGCATCGGCACACAGGCGCAGAATGTGCTGCTGATCGACTCCACCGACATCGCCACCAACAACAACGAAGTTGGCTACTCGCTCACTCAGCGCTTCTATCTCCGTCCCACGGATGCGAAGCCTTGCGCGGTTGTGGAGGGAGTAGTTCTGGAAGGTTGCGCGAAGCCGCGCGAGTGGGCCAGTTGGCAGATTGCGCAGAAGTACTATATTGACCCCAGCTTCGGCGGCGCGCTTATCTCCGGCCAGCGCAATGTCTTCGACTCTACGCTCGAAATGAGCGGCGTTTCCTTTCTCACCGGGTCGCGCAACCTATCCCCCATTACTTCGCGGGTTCGCTTCGAGGCCATCGACAATCTCCGCATTCAGTGGGATATGGATTACGACCCCAAGGCCGGCGAATTCCTCGCCGACAACCTCTTTGCCGGTTACAGTTGGGGCCGTACTACGGTCGGCTTCGGCCATGCCCTGCTGAACGCCGTTGACGAGAACGGCAGTTCAGCTTCCACCGTTAAAAGCCAGATCGTGCAGCCTTTCTTCTCGGTCGGAAAGGCCAGCGGCAAAGGCCTGAATCTGGCCGCCAACGGAGGCTACGACTTTGCCTTGAACTCACTGCAATACGCGGGGGCGCAGGCCGTCTATAACTGGGACTGCTGCGGCCTTTCATTCGGTTACCGGCGTTTCAATCTCGGAACGCTCCGCAACGAGACCCAGTGGCTCTATAGCTTCACCCTGGCCAACTTCGGCACCGCCGGCGACATCCGCCGTTCCAACACCGCCTTCCGCGATCCCACCCTTCCACCGGCGTATTGAATTTAATTTGACACTCGTCTACTGGATAAGTATTCTGACGCGAGATCGCCGCAAGCCGTTCCCGGCGTTCAATATCAATCATTCAGGGGGCTTTTTATGAAACGGTTCACATTTTTTGCATTGACGTTAGCTTCGGCGCTTCTGTTCATCCCGGCCATGAACTGTGCTGCTCAGGACAGAGATCACGACCGGTACGACCGGGACCGTGTTGAGGATTGCGTAGACAACACAAGCTGGCAAATCACCGCCAATGGCGCCTTCTCCGGCACATGGGTCTTCCATCGCGACGGGGAGGTAGTCGGTATTTACCCCGCGGGCGGCGTTGCTTGGCGTGGAAGATGGCATCAGATTGACCGCCATCTCTACATGTATGAATTTGACTACCAAGGCGTACATGCCCGTCAGTGGGTGCGGTTTGTCGATGACGGCAGCCGGTTGCTGGGCTACAGCGATCCGGATATGCGCAATCTGAATCGTGAGGGAACACGCTCGCGATAGTGGTCATCAAATAATGACGCCGAACCGCGCGGGCTTTCCAGCTTCGACATTGATTCGAGGAAAGTCCGCGCAACTTCTAGCCGGTCCGCAGTTGGCTGGCTGGAGTATTCTTTTGTTAGAGGATTTGATATTGTCCCGCACACACTTTTTGGCTGGCCTGCTCGCTGTGGGCATGGCCGTGGGCTGCAAGGCCCAACCCGCTCCGCCCGCGCCTGACCAGTCGCTCAATCATCACATTGAGATCATGGTCCGCTCACAGTACAACATCCCCCCGGACTACTCCGTCACCCTCGGCGCGCGCAAGCCTAGCCAGATTCCCGGCTATGAGACGCTGCCCATCACGGTCAGCCACAACGGCCATTCTCAGGAGATCGAGTTTCTGATCTCCGACGATGGCAAGACGCTGGCCCGATTCGACAAGTTTGACTTGCTCAACGACCCGTCCCTCAAGATCGATGTCACCGGCCGTCCTATTCGCGGCAACCCCACTGCCAAGGTCACGGTCATCAACTTCGACGATCTTCAGTGCCCCTATTGCGCCCAGATGCATCGCACGATCTTTCCGGCAACGCTGGAACGCTACAAGGACAAGGTCCGCTTCATCTACAAGGACAACCCGTTGGTTGAGATTCACCCCTGGGCAATGCACGCCGCCGTTGACGCCGAATGCCTTGCCGCGCAGAGCGGCGACGCCTACTGGAGCTTTGTCGATTATGTCCACTCTCACGGCGCAGAGGTCAGCGGCGAAGATCGCGACCAGACCAAGAGCTTCAATGTGCTGAATCGCATCGCCCGCCAGATTGCCACGCTGAACAAACTCAACGATACCCAGCTTGACTTATGCCTTGCCAAACAGGACGAAAGCCCGGTTCGCGCGTCCATGAAAGAGGCCGATTCGCTGAAAGTAGAGGGTGCGCCCGCGATCTTTGTCAATGGGGAACGCATCAGCGGCGCAATGCCTCAGAATCAGCTCTGGATTGTGATTGACCGCGCCCTGCACGCTGAGGGAGAGGAACCACCGCCTGCGCCGGACCAGTCGGCCAAGTAGCCGGCGGGGTCTGTGAAATTTCATATCCCCTCCCCGGCCTTTGCATTTATCCTAGTGAGTCAGGGGCTTTTGCGCCTGTCAGGAGAGATTCCGTTGCAGATCAAAGCAAGTTGCCGCACACCTTTCCGTTTTACAGCGCTGCTTCTGTGTGGCGCCAGCGTAATGGCGGCCGTGACCGGCTGTCACCGTCCTCCCTCGGCGGATGTCGTGGCCACCGTGAACGGCAAGGATATTCTGCGTTCTGAAATGGAAAAGTATTACAAGGCGAATCTCACTGACAATAACGCCCAGGAGCCCTCCGCCGAGCAGGCCAATATAGTCCGCCTCCAGATCCTGAGCAAGATGATCGACGACGAGATCCTCTGGCAGCGCGCGGTCAAGCTCAACCTCGCCGCCAGCGATGAAGATGTGAACGCAAAGCTGACGGAATACAAGGCCCCTTATACGCAGGAAGAATGGGACAAGCAGCTCAAGGCGCACAACATCACCGTGGACGACTACAAGCGCGATCTTCGCCGCCAGTTGACCCGGACCAAGCTGCTCAACAAGGAGATTGAGTCCAAGATCAACATCACCGACTCCGAGATCAGCGCCTACTACGCTGCCCACAAATCGGAGTTCAACCTGATCGAACCGCAGTATCACCTGGCGCGGATCGTCGTCACCGGCAGACCCGCGCAGCAGGCCGGCAACCTGCAAAACAGCAAGGCCTTGAACGACACCGACGCCAAGAAGGAAATACAAGATCTGCATACCAAGATGGTTGGCGGCCAGGATTTCAGCACGCTGGCCATGAACTACTCCGAGGATCCGAATACCGCGGCCAATGGCGGAGACATCGGATTTCTCCCCGAGTCGCAACTGCGCGGCGATGCGGAGATATACAACGCCGTCAGCAAGCTCAAGCCGGGAGAGTTCACGGATGTGCTCACCGCCTATGACGGCGCCGGACCAGCCCGCCACATCGTCGGTTACGTCATTTATAGGCTGATCGCGCGTGAGCCGGCAGGCCAGCGCGAGTTGAATGATCCGCGTGTGCAGCAGGTCATTCGCCAGGGTCTCCGCGAAAGCCACGCGCAACTGCTTCAGAACGCCTACTTCGAGGTGCTCCACGACGAAGCTAAGGTCCACAACTACTTTGCCGATCAGATTCTCAAGCAGGGTGCGCAATAAACAGCACCGCATGACCCTTCGATTTAACTTGTACTGGCGGATGATTCCGGCTATTGTTCCAGTCATCGCCTGCTGCGGCATACTTCTTTGCCAACAGTTTGCTTTGAGTCAGGAACCTTCAGCCGCAACGAGCAAAATTCATTTTTATATCGAGGCGCGGGATGGACAAGGAAATCGAATTGCCGGCCCTGTGAACCGCTCCGCTACGTCGAAAGATGCTATTGCCAAGCTGGTTTTCAGTCGCGAATATCAGCCGGGAGATCGTATCCTCTTCGCCGGTCCGCGCCGTATGGCGGCGCGCTTCGATGAGAATATGCCCGAATGCATAATCTACGCACTGCAATCTTCATTGGGAAATTTATCGTATGAGATACCTTATGGCCGCGGCGAGCAGCAAACGGGCAGCGCCTATGCGCCGGAGAGTTTTTCCGGCAACAATCATCGGGTAACGCTGCGCGCGTTGACCGCGCAGGAGCGTTCCGGCTATCGCAACCTCGCGTTGAATCCCTGCGATCTGCCGCTGCCGGAGCAGGCATCGGCGCAGTTCTTTCCTCACGCCAGCTCGAACAGCGTTGCCCGAGACCTGTACGATTTTGCAGCGCGCAACGCCATCGACGGCAGCATTCAGAACGGCCATCACGGCGTGTGGCCTTACCAGTCCTGGGGACCGGAATTGCGTTCGGATATCTGGTGGAAGGTGGAGTTTGGCCGCCCTGTCGAGCTGGATAAGATTCGCCTGCTGATCCGCGCCGATTTTCCTCACGATAGTTATTGGAAGAGCGCAGAGGCGGAGTTCTCCGATGGAAGCCGCATCACTCTCCAGATCAAACCCTTCGCCGGATTTCAGGAGTTTGCATTTCCCAAGCGACAAGCCACCTGGCTGCGGATCACAAAACTTGTGCCGGAAGATTCGAGCAAGTGGTGCAGCTTTGTTGAAGTGGAGGCATGGGGAAGAGATTTGCCTGAGTAACTTCAGAGCGGCACTAGAGCGTCTCTGCCGTTGGCCGCAGGCGCATTGACCGTACATCTTGAGGCTTGATAAAATGGAGTCAGCAATCCTCTATACAGGAGAGGCTAATCAAATAGTTGATCTCGTTGCGTCCTCCGCCGGTAATTAGGCGAAAGACTCGCAAGACAGCAGAGATAATTCAAAGGAAAATACATCTCTATGAAACTTAAATTTCTCTTTGTTATTACTTTTCTTCTCACTGTTTTTCCAATAACCGGTTGCAAGCCCGATTCGGCATCGCTGATGGCGGCTGTGAAGGCCGACAACACGCAGGAAGCCGGCAATCTCATCAAGAAGGGCGCCGATGCGAATAGCCGCACCTCACCGAATGGCTGGAGCGCGCTTCATTACGCCGCCAGGAATGGAAATGTTGATATTGTCCAGCAGCTTCTCAGCGCTGGCGCCGATGCTAACTATTCGGGAAGCATGGACGGAAAGGCAAATTCAGCCGTCGCTCTGAAGCCGCTTGTACTGGCGCAGGTGAGTCTGGATTTGGTCAGTCAGATTCCCGCCTCCCAAATGGAAGCCAAGCTGCACGAGATTGGATTGGATGATCAGGCGCTGGTCAGAAGCATGAAAGACCCAACCGCCGCGTCGCGATACCGGAAGGTTATCGATCTTCTGACGCCTGTAACGAAGTGACCGCAGCCGGTTGAGCAGAACTCGTTTCTCCATCCAGCTCGACTGAAAGATGGTGAGTTCATGCCGCGAGTTTTACTCTTCCTGGCCGCATCCACCGCGATTCTTCCGCTCTCCTGGCGTTCGTTCAGGAATTTTCGCGCGCACGGCTTCTATCGCTTCTTTGCATTTGAGTCGCTGCTGGCCCTCATCCTGCTGAATGCGCCCAAGTGGTTTCGCAACCCGTTTTCGGCGCGGCAACTGATTGCATGGTTTCTTGGGGCCGTCTCCATCGGATTGGCCATTGAAGGTTTCCGCCTGCTCAAGGTGATTGGGCGGCCAGTAACTGCCAGCTCCGGAAGCGCCAATCTGGCCTTCGAGAACACTACCGCATTGGTCACCGTCGGCGCGTACCGCTGGATTCGCCATCCACTTTATGCGTCGTTGCTGGCGCTGGCCGGAAGCGCATGGTTGAAAGACCCGCTAGGAGCCTGCTCCCTTGCGCTGATAGCTGGCGCAAGCGCATCTCTGCTGGCCACCGCAATCACAGAGGAGCAGGAAAACCTCCAACGCTTTGGTGAAGTCTATGCCGGCTATATCAAGCGCACCCGGCGTTTCATTCCATTCATCTTTTGATGGTGCATCGCGAAGCGCCGTCAGGCGATCCGGTTCGCGTGGCCGCTGTGCACCATCTCGATGGGGAAGGTCTGAATCTCGAGATCGATGCTGGCAATCTCGGTATCGCAATCCTGCGGATGGCTGCGCGTACACTGGCAGAGTTCAGTGAAGCGGATATGGCCGCTCTGGCTCAACTCCAGCCCGGAGGCGATCAGAATACTGTAAATATCAACGCAGGCATGGCGTTCAAACTCGAAGAGCATACTGATGGTTCCGCTATCATTCGCGCCCCGGCTCAGCACCCAGCCGCCGCAGCCCAGTATCGCCCCAGTGAGGGTCTGAACCAGATGCGACGGCTCTTCGAGAGAGATGGCCTTCATCTGCATCGCCCAGGGGATGCTTACTCTCTGCTCCGTATGCTGGAATGGGGCCATTAGCTTCACATCCGCTTTATCGGAGCGTTCCTGCGCAACGTCATCTTTGTGCCGGAGTCGAACGGCGGATGACCGGCTTTGATACAACCTTTCTTTCGAGAGCCTCCCGGCCTCTTGCGCTGGTAATTGAAAAGCTCGACAACCTTTCAATTTCCACAGCCGATGAAAATGATTTAGCTTCATAGACAGCATGATTGTCGGTTCAGGAATTGACCTGGTGGAGATCGGGCGCATCCAGAAGTCCATGGATCGCTTTGGGCAGCGCTTTCTTAATCGCGTCTTTACACCGGCGGAACAGGCCTATTGCCTGCGCAAGAGCAAATCCGCAGAGAGCTTTGCCGCGCGCTTTGCCGCCAAGGAAGCTGGAGCCAAGGCTCTGGGAACCGGCATCAGTCACGGCGTGAACTGGCTGGAGATCGAGGTGGGGCGCGAACCGGGCGGAAGGCCAACTCTTCTGTTTCACGGCCGCGCGGCCGAGTTTGCCGCCCGCCTCGGCGCTTGCCGCGCAGCTTTATCCATTACCCACACAGCCGCGCTCTCGATGGCCAGCGTCGTACTGGAGGACGGGCGCTGAAGCACTTCAGAAAATGCAGTAGACCGAAGCCGGTGCACTCAAGCCGGTGCGACCAACAGGGAGCGACGGCATACAGCCATGTCATAAAGTTCACACTATTTCCTGAAGTGCTTTGAAGACGGCGTTTCTGCTATTCTCAAGGCGTCGGCAAACCGCAGATCTCAGCAAGGGGAGCAACGTGCCAAGCCGCAAAGAGCTTCAGTGGTCACAACTTAGAGTGGGCGCTCTGGTCCTGGCGGCCATGGCCGTGCTGATCGGGCTGATTCTGCTCATGTCCGGCTCCAGCGGCGGGCTGTTTGCATCCAAACTTGCGTTGCGCGCCTACTTTGAGAATGCCGCCGGACTGAAGGATGGCGCGACGGTCACGCTGGAAGGCGTAACCATTGGCAATGTGATTCATGTTCGCGTGATCGCCAACCGTTATCCGACGCCGGTGGAGGTGACGATGCAGGTGGGCCGCGAATTTCTCGGTCGCCTGCACACGGATACAGTCGCCACCATCAACCAGGCCGGGGTTCTCGGCGACAGCTACGTCGATCTCAGTTCGACGCACGCAAGCGGACCGCCTCCGGCCAACGATGCCGAATTGAAATCCGCCGGCGCGCCCAGCATTCAGGATGTCGTCCGCAACAGCAATGATTCCATCGTTGAAGTCAACAAGCTGCTGCACCAACTGGAAACCACGATGGACGCGATCAACTCCCGCCGCGGAGCCGTCGGGGAGCTGATTAACGACCCCGAACTCGGCAAAAAAATCACTCTCATCGCCAACGATCTTGAGACCATCACTGGCGCGGTCGCCGGAGGCAAAGGCTCGCTGGGCAAGCTGGTCAGCGACGATACGCTTTATACCCGCGCCAACGATGCCGTCAATCGGCTGGACAAAATTACCTCCGACCTCGACCAGGGAAAGGGCAGCGCAGGCAAGTTTCTCAAGGACGATTCGCTCTACAACAACCTGAACGCCGCTGTGGCCAACACCAATCAACTGGCAGCCGAGATTAACGCCGGCAAAGGAGCTCTGGGCATGATTGCAAAGGATCCCGCCTTTGCGGCAAAGCTGGAGGACACCATCACCCGGCTGGACAGCGTGCTGAAGAGTGTGGATGAAGGCAAGGGAACGCTCGGGCAGTTGGTGCAGAACCGCTCGCTCTACGACCACGCCGACCAGACTCTCGATCAGGCGCAGCAGTTGGTGAAGGGTATTCGCGAGGATCCGAAAAAGTATCTTGTAATTCGCATGAAAATTTTCTAATTTCAAATGCAATTGCCCTGATCGAACAGGCTTTCAAATGGCAAGCTCTGCACCAACGCCACAACAATCAAAATAGTGTTCCGTAGCCAATAACACAGTAGTACTATGCGGCTTTGCTCAGAAGAGGTATCTTCGGGATTTTCTTTCGTCTCGCCTGGGCAAAGTCGTAATCGGTCTGCATTTCAAACCATAAACTCGGATGCGTCCCCAGAGCAGCGGAGAGCCGAAGGGACATTTCGGCCGAGATGCCTCCGCGGCAATTGAGCACCTTGGAGAGGGTTACACGCGATACGCCAATGTGCTTTGCCACGTGCGTTATATTCATGCCTTCCAAGTAGGCGCGCAGTACGCGGCCAGGATGCGCCGGATTGTACATTTCAGTGGGCATATCGTCCTCTCAGTTATCCCGTCGGCGTAGCCGCCACCGTCACGGGCCGAGCCAACAGCGAAGGGCGCGCCATCAACTCGGCTGCCCACACATAAACCGCCAGCTTTCGCGAGTAGTACAGCACCGGCTCGGTCTCCGGCAGCGTGATCCCCAGCGCAGAGGCCAGACTGTTCTGCTCAATCTCCGCCTCGGCTTCTTCCAGCGGCCATATTTCGTGGTGCAGATTGGCGCGGATCGGCCGCCCATCCCGGTTGCTGGAGAAGAGGCAGTAGCGCTCCATCAGAAAATACTCCAGCGTCCCCGCGCGGCTCTCCGCCAGCCGCCGCGACGGCCCCAGCCCGCGATAGCGTGCCTTGAAGATCACCGGCCTGTCTGCAAAGCGCCGGCGGCTGTAGAAGGAAAACTCCCGCTCCGAGCGCTGCTCCATGCTCATTTGCGCCCAGTGGTAAGGCAGCCGGTAAAATGCCCGCCCCACCGCCGCCGCTATTGGGTTGCTGGCCTCCAGCGAGAGAAAAGTCAATCCCGCCGTTCCCGTCTGCGGGTCGCGAACGTAGGTGCGCAGGCTCAAGTGCGGAAAGCTGCGCGAGCCAGGAATCGGCGGAAGACCTTGCAATTTAATCTGCTGAATCCAGAACGGCGTCACCCCCAGCCAGGCCGAACCCTGAAAGGTGTCCACCTGCAAGCCCTCGGGAATCAGCGGAGCGAGCAGCGCCGCCGGCACCGGCCAATTGGCAAAGAGCATATCGTTCCAGCGCTGCCTGAGAACCCAATGGCCCGAAGGCAAGGGCCGCGGCTTGTGTGACTTGCGTGGCATCAACTCCAGCATCGACGAGTTGCTCCTGTCTGTCTTATCTCACATTTCGGGCGTTTTTTAGTAGACGCTTTGAAGCGGACCGGGGATGCACAGCTCGAACCGCCCCAATGTCGTATTCTGTTCGCGAGCACATACTTATGTCCAGTGAATCTTTTTTGCCCACCGGCGCGCGCAACCAAACCGAGGTTTACGCGGTTCACGGCGCCGACCCTGAAGTCCTGGCCTATGCCATGGCCAAGTACTCCCGCTCCGCTCTTTCAATGCGCGAGTCGCTTGCCGAAATCAGCCGTCAGCGCGCCGAGCAGTTCCTGAATACATTCTATTTCCAATACGGCCACCGCTCGATCGCTGACCTGGCCCACATCGCGATGGCCATCGAGCGCCTCAGCCTGCTGGCCGCCATTGTGCTTGTCGATGAGCAGCGCTGGGACGGACAGGAGCGGTCTACAAGGTATCAAAACTTCCTCAAATCCGGCTGGTACTTCCCGGATTTCGGTTCTGACGCCGCCTCTGCCCAGCTTTATTCCGAGACCATCACCAATCTCTTTTCCGCCTATCAAACCACAACCGCGGCGGTACTTGAAGCTTTGCGTCGCCGCGTTCCTTGCCCCGAGGCAATGAAGCCTGAGGCCTACGAACGAACACTCAAGGCTCGCGCATTCGACGTAGCCCGCTACCTGCTTCCGCTGGCCACCAACACCTCCCTCGGCCAGATCACGAATGCCCGCACCCTTGAAACCCAGGTCTCTCGCCTGCTCTCCCATCCCGTCGCCGAGATTCGCGACTTGGGCACAAAGCTGCGCGATGCCGCCACCGGCCCCGCATGGAATGTAAACGCCGAGGCTGGAGAGGTTCGCTCCGCGCCTACGCTGGTCAAATACGCCCAGCCCAACGACTACGAGATTCAAGCCCGCGCCGAACTCACGCAGGCTGCCGCCGAGTTTCTCGCCAACCAGTCCATCGCCGCCGCACCAGTGGTCGATCTCGTCGAGCGCACCGAAACCCTTGAGGTCGAACTCGCCTCGACCCTCCTCTACTCAGCCAGTCATCACCCCTACCGCCAGATTCGCGACCTGGTCGCCGCGCTTCCCGAGGCTCGCATCAGCGAGATCATCGAACTCGGCCTGCGCCATCGGGGCAAGCATGACGAGGCTCTGCGCGCCTTCCACGCCGGAGCCGCTCTCCGCTTTGACATTCTCATGGACATTGGCGGCTTCCGCGATATGCACCGCCATCGCCGCTGCACGCAGATCATTCAGCCCTTCACCTCCCAGCACGGCTATGAGACCCCCATCTGCGGCGATCTCGGACCGGACGTCAACGTACTCGCCGAAGCCGGCGTCCTGGCCAGCTTCCAATCCGCCATCGAAGCCGCTCATGCCGCCAGCGCGCAAGTAGCCGCCAGCCGTGCGCACGAGGCCGCCCAATCCGCCCTCTATCTGCTCCCGCTTGCCACTCGCATCCGGAGTTTGTTTAAGATGGACTTCGCCGAGGCTCAATACATCATTGAACTGCGCTCCGGCCCCGCCGGCCACTTCAGCTATCGCCGTGTCGCTTGGGAGATGTTCCTGGCCCTCCGGCGCCAGCACCCAATCCTCGCCCAGCAGATTCGCGTGACCGACTTCACCAAGCCCATCGACCTGCTCCAGCGGTGAGGTTGTTGGCTGGCATTTATCGCCTCACACAATCCTTGACTTCGGTTAGTAATGTATGTATGGTATGAATGTATATGGAGGTCGTCGAGTGAAGCCCACCGAACTGACCAAGCAATACGTGATTTCAACGTACGTCAATCCCGCGCGTCTGAAGGGCGAGAAAACGATACAAGTCAGGGTCGGGAATCTCCAAAAGGAACTTGGCTGGACCAATCGCACACCCTCGGTCTATTCAACCTTGCTGTCGAGGGACTTCCAGCGGGAGGCCGGCGTCGAGTTGATCGAGAAGACCGGCGGTCCGCCCTCCGGCGGGCCTAGCACGACATGGCAATTCGTCTTCCGCGTTGTGGACAAGGATGAAAAGGATGCTCCAGACGCAAAAGTAGTTCCTAACGGAGAAGGACTCATGGCTTTATATGGACTCTGCGCCGAGACCTTCAAAGCACTAGGAGGCGGTGAGGAGTATTTGCGGCGTGAGCGCGATTGGGGCCCGGACGTTTGGGAGAGGTATGAAGCAGAGGTGCTTGAGCGGCGGAAAGCGAAGGCTGCCAAGTGAATCGGATCTATTGGGACTCGATGCTTTTCATTTATTTGCTGGAGGCAAATCCGGATTTCGGGCCACGGGTTCAGCGAATGCATGAAGGGATGCAACGGCGCGGCGACATATTATGCACCAGCATTTTTGCCGTGGGAGAAGTGCTTACCGGTCCGCGAAAGCGAAACGATGCCGTGGGCATTCGAGGTATCAAGAAATTTTTCGACAGCAAAGACGTTGAGGTTTTGCCATTCACAATCGAAACCGCTGACAGATACAGCATAATTCGCGCCGCAACGCGAGTCAGTCAGGCGGATGGCATACATCTGGCAACTGCGGCAGCGGCGGGGGTTGACCTCTTCATCACCAACGACGGCGAACTGCATAAGCTGAAGATTCCAGGCATACGTTTCTTTGCGGACTTGAACGGCAAGGTAGTTTGAATCAGCATGGTCAATTCGCGCTTCCAGCAATCAGTTGTCGGCCCCTGTCGCTGTTAAAATCATCTGAGAGCCACCATGAGCGTAAGCGCCTTATATCCCGGCACCTTCGACCCGCCCACCAACGGTCACATCGACCTGATCCAGCGCGGCGCCAAGCTCTTTGACCACCTCACAGTCGCCATCCTCAACAATCCTGTTAAAGACCCGCTCTTCTCCGTCGAAGAACGCGTCGAGATGCTGAAGGAATCCACCGCCGCATTGGGCAACGTCTCGGTGGCTACCTTTGAAGGGCTGATGGTGGAGTTTGCGCGTCAACAGGGAGCCTCAGCGGTGCTGCGCGGCATCCGCGCTATCAGCGATTATGAGTACGAATTCCAGATGGCGCTGATGAATCGCCGACTCGCACCGGAGATCGAGACCGTTTTTCTGCAACCCGCCGGCCGCTACTCCTTTGTCAGCTCGCGCATGCTCAAAGAGGTCTTCAGCTTCGGCGGCGACGTCAGCGGCCTCGTGCCGCCCAATGTGCTCAAGCGCCTCCGCGACCGCATCGGCGCCAACTAATTTCTCTTACCCAAGAATCGCGATAACGCCAATTCCGATTGAGGAACGTATGACCGATAAACTCTATCCTCCGCAGGAAGACATTGTGGCTTTGATGAAGCAGTACAACCAGGAGGTTAAGAACGCTCCTGAGCTGCCTGATGCGGAGACACGCCTGCTGCGCGCGCGGCTGGTCTTTGAAGAAGCTCTTGAATTCGTCAAGGGCTGCGGTTGCACGGTCACGCGAACGATTGCCGGCGAGAATGGCAGTGAGCAGAGCGCAGTCATCGATGAGATTGCCGTGACCTCCGACCCGAAGGGCGAACCAAACTTTATTGAATACGTGGATGGCTGCATCGATCAGCTTGTTGTCACATATGGGGCGCTTAATGCTGCCGGAGTGAATGCCCAGCCCGCATGGGATGAAGTGCAGCGCAGCAACATGAGCAAAGCATGGCCGCATTGCAACGTTTGCGATGCTGTTCTCGAACGGAGTAGTGGACAAGAATTAACTCATCCAACAAACGCCAATACTCATGACGGCAATTGGAAGCCGATTCTGAAGATTCATAAGCGCGCGGACGGCAAAGTCATCAAGTCGCCTACCTATTCGCCCGCGGATTTGCGGCGCGTGATTGAGGAGCAGATCGAACAAGCAACAGAACTTCACCGGATCAGATGAATCGGCACGCCCAGCTTGAGATTCTTCCATAGCTTCTCGGTGGTGTAGACGGGAGCATCGAGCGCGATCGCCAGCGCAAGGCAGGAGCGGTCGCCGAGCGACAGGCCATACTTCTCCGTCGTTGCAATCAGGTCACCCGCAATTTTCGCTTGGTCGCTAGTGAATGGCACTTCCGCATGGATAAGCGATAGAATTTCCTCCCATGCTTGCTCGGGATCACGCCCCTTCTTGACGAGCTTGGACTGCACCTCGGCGAGGTTTACCGTGCTGGCAACGGCATGGTCGAGTATCGCATTGGTCAGATTCTCCGCGCCGCGTTCCACTTGTATATAGGCGAGTATGGCGGAGGCATCGAGCACGACCTCATTCATACTTGGCCGCTTCGCGCCGCTCTGCGTTCAACTCGTCGGCAAGCGAGACTCCGGGCGGGATATGTTGACGAGCCCACTCCTGCGCCCGGCGTAGAAGGCTTTCCCTCGTTGCGATGCGCAGTTCCCCATCCACCACGCGCAAGATGAGCCTATCGCCCTCCGCCATCCCCAACGCCTCGCGCATCGCGGCAGGTATCACCAGACGCCCTTTTGCCCCCAGGCGCATCCGGACGCGATGCTTCTCAACAAATTTCGGCTGCTCCCAAACAGCCTCTGTCTCTTGATGTTCCAAAACTTCCACTTGTCCCGCCTCTCGCCAATAGTGACACTATTATGCACTAGTGGCACAAATTTAACAAGTGGCACGTTTCATAGAATTCCCACCACGCGCAGCCAGACCAACCCTCCTGCCAGCACACCCACCGGCGAGATCGCCACTTGCGCCAAAGCGTACCAGACCGGCTGCTTGCCCCTCGACTGCAAGGCGCTCAACGCGGCCAGCGCCAGCACTACAATTGCCAGCGCCAGCACATGAATCAGCGGATTGGCCGCCGCGACTTGCGCCGTCACATAGCCTCCGGCAGCCGCCGCCAAAAACGAGGAACCCAGGTGGACGAAGGCCTGCGCGGGCTGCGGCTTGCCCTCTTCGTTTGTCCAGCTTGGAACTAGACGCGCCACCAGTGCTGCCAGTCCCATCCCAAGCAACACTAAAACAGCGAATCCAGCCGCCAACGCCAAAAATGCGTGCAGAATCACCACGGCAGGCTCTTGTTTCCCGGCTGCTCGCCCACCTCGCCGCGCTCAATCCGCTCTAGAAAAGCCCGCGCAAGCTTGCGTTCGCCGGGATGGCTCTCGCCATGCATCGAGCAAAGGTCAAGAAACTCGTCGCAGAGCGCATTGCGCTCCTCCTGCTGCGCCATGACGCCCTGCAATGCCATCGCCAACTCGCGCAGTCGCGCCGCCTCCGGCCATGAGCCGCCTTCGTCTTCACTCAGCAGCGCAACATCAGAAAACAGCCCCTTGCGCCCGCGCGCGCACTCGTCCAGACAGGCCATCAACTGCTCGCAGAAGACCTGCGCCAACGCTTCCAACTGACCGGATACTGGGCTATCTTCGATCTCGTCCTGTGGGTCCAATATTCACCTATTTCGCTATTGTCACTGCTCCTGATCTTCCGTGCAAAAGGGAAATGTTTTCGAGATTGGGCGGATTTTGCCGTCTTCGAGTACAAAGTATCGCTGGCGGCAGGTCTCTTTCTTGTCTGGATCATCGAAATCAAGGTGGTATTCAGCTATCAGCAAGCGGCTGTCGGGCCTGTAGAAAAGTACCGTCAGATATGGATGCCCGTCTTTGGTCTTGGGCCAAGGTTCAGGTGCATCGAACATACTAATTGCTGGGATTTCCACACCAGTGCGCAAGTTCGAAAGTTCATAAAACCGGCAGTCAGTTCCGCAACTAAGTCCATCGAGATCATACTCGCCCGCATAAGTCACTTTTGGACGAGAAGCTGGCTTCCACGTTTCGTAAACCCACTCACCGTCCTTTTCTTTGTGCAACCACTTCGGAATCTTGATCGGTCCTTGATAGACCTTCACCGGATACTGCTCGAATTGAAACTGGCGCGTTTGGCTCCATGCCGGTGGGTTGGCGCAACAAACAAAGCCAAGGAGCGAAGCGGCAACAAGAAGCACAGCGCGTAAGATGACTTTCCGGTTCATGGCAAAGAGTATTGCAGATTGGGGCTAACTCAACAACTGAGCGTCTATGCTGTCTTTAGTTGCGCTTCCGCAATGGCCGCCGAGATAACCCCATCGGCGATTCCATGTTTGCGCAGGCTCTCGGTGAGCGCGTGGACCTGCGTATTCTCCATGCGCGCCTGATCTTTACGCAGACCCTGGCCGATATAGGCGCGAATCAGCGGCTGATAACCGCCAAAGCCAAGCGACGGCGCAATCTCTTTCAACTCATCGATGACGTCCTCCGGCATACGAAGGCTGATGACGGTCATCGGACGATCCTTCCTCAATCGCTCCTGCATTCGTTCACTCGCCGTCTTCATAAGACCTCCGTTCCTGCGCAGTGGCTGGCCGCGTTGAGATGATGCGGATTGTTCCGCCTTCGCGCTGAATATGCACCACCAGGAGCAGCATCCAATCTTCGGTCATCCCAATTGCCGCATCCCGATTCTCTTCGTCGACGCTTGCGTCTTCGATGGGAATAAATCGATCGAAGAAGACCTGGCAAGCGACCTCAAAACTCACACCATGCTTGCCGGCACTGCTGGACGCTTTCTCCGAGTCCCACATGAAGCGTTGACCAAGGTAAAGGAAATAAACGTTGATAGCATAAACGTATATATATTGTATATCTATTTGTCAAGTGGTCTTCCACAATCGGCCACTTATCCTTCTGTCCGCGAAATTCTGATCCCGACTCCTAGCCACACAAGCGGCGTCCGCCCCACCGAATGTGGAGTTCTGGTTGAAATTCCCGGCAGATTGGGCTATTGTAAGAGTGCAGACGCGTTTGTCCGCCAGGGTTGCCGTGACCGTACCGGCTGGCGGAGAGATGAGTGGGCTTACAGCCCACTTTTTATTTGCGGAAAATTTCGCCGATTCCGAGGACATTTTCCCCGGTTTTGGCATCAAACTGGACAATTTCCTCTGGGTAAATCCGGTGGAAGTTTGGCCTCCAGGCAGGCTCCCCGACGAACGATGACGCCTGCTGGGGCGTGGGAATAGATGGCAGTCAAGCTGGAAGCAATTCGATCGGCGGCAACCCGCGTGGCGGCCTCGCATGGGCTGGACGTGGTGGAGATCGAATTCCTCGGCCCTGCAAAAGAGCGCATTCTTCGCGTGTATCTGGAGAAGAACGCCGAGGGCAGGGCAAAGCTGAAGGCTGCGATTGAAGCCGGAAGCACGGAAGATTTACCGGAGCGGCTGGCCGAGGGCGCGCTCCGCGTGGAGCAGCTCTCCGGCGTCACACATGAGGATTGCGCGGAATTCAGCCGGGATTTTGGCGTGCTGCTGGATGTGGAAGATTTGGTTCCGGGCGCGGAATACACGCTCGAAGCCAGTTCGCCGGGGCTGGACAGAAAGTTGACCAAGCCGGAAGAGTTTGAACGCTTTACCGGGTCGCTGGTGAAGGTGCAGACCTTCGAGCCGGTCCGCAATAACCGCCATTGGCAGGGAAGACTGACGGCTGTTTCCCTGGTTCCCAAAAGCGAGGGACCAGGGGCACCAGCAGTAACCCAGATCGCAAAAGCGGGATCTGGGGCACACAATACAGCTTCTCAGGCAACCGCGATTACGCTTGACCTGAACGCGGTCAAACAGAACAGCAAGAGCCGGAAGGCCGGCGTCAGTACGGTGGAGATTGCGCTCGTGAATATCGAGAAGGCGCAACTGGTGCCGGAGATTTAACAAAGACAGGCAATAGGGACTAGGGAATAGGGAATAGTTCCTTCATTCATCTAACTGAACCGGCGAGTCCGATAAACTTTCGCCGCACGAAGTAACGAGAGAGCAAGCAGAGTATGGCCAGCGTTTTATATCAGAGCATCGAGCTCTTGAGCCAGGAAAAGAGCATTGACCCCGCCATCGTAGTCGGCGCGGTTGAGGAGGCCATTGCCCTGGCCACGCGCAAGTTTTACAAAACGCAAGAGAATATGCGCGGCGAGTTGAACAAAGAGACCGGCGAGATTACGGCCTACATCTACAAGACTGTTGTGGCCGACGACGAACCGGTCGAAGACCCGCTCAACCAGATCACGCTTACCGAGGCGAAGGCAATCTCGCCTGAGGTGGAGGTCGGCAGCGAACTGCGCTTTTACCGCGATACCACGCCGCTGGGCCGCATCGCCGCGCAACTGGCCAAGCAGGTTATCTTTCAGAAGGTCCGGGAGGCCGAGCGCGACACCGTCTTCCAGGAGTACGCGCACCGCGAAAAGGAAGTGCTGAACGCCACGGTCAAGCGCATCGAGGGCCAGGACGTAATCTACGACCTGGGCAAGGCTGAAGCGCGCTGCCCCAAGCGCGAGCAGTCGCGGCTGGAGCAATTTTCCATCGGTGAGCGTGTACGCGTTGTGCTGCTGAAAGTGGATCGCGCCGCTAAGGGTCCGCAGGTGGTCGTCTCCCGCGCCGCGCCGGAGCTGGTGCAAAATCTCTTTCAGTCGGAAGTCCCTGAAATCTACGATGGCACAGTGGTCATTCGCGCCACCGCCCGCGAAGCCGGAGAGCGCACCAAGATTGCCGTGCAATCCCGCGACAAGGATGTGGACCCGGTTGGCGCCTGCGTTGGCATGAAGGGTATGCGCGTGCAGTCGATCATCCGCGAGCTGCGGGGCGAGAAGATCGACATCATCGAGTTCTCCGACGAGATCACGACGTTTGCCGAAAAAGCTCTGCAACCGGCCAAAGTCAGCCGCGTTTCCATCGCCGATCTGACGGAAAAACAGCTTGAAGTCATCGTCGACGATACGCAGTTGTCGCTGGCCATCGGCAAGAAGGGCCAGAATGTTCGTCTCGCCGCCAAACTGCTCGGCTGGAAGATCGACATCAAGAGCGAAGAGGAGAAGCGCCAAGAGGTCGAGCAGCAGATGCAGGATCTCACCGGCGGTCCCTCCACGCCCATCGAACAGGTCACAGAACTGGGCGAGGGCATTATTCAGAAGCTGGTCACGGTTGGCATTACGACAGTCGAAGCGCTGGCCGATATGACCCCCGAACAGCTCGAAGAGATTCCCGGCATCGGCGAAAAGACTCTGGAAAAGATCAGCGTCGCCGTGCGCCACTACTTCGGTCAGTTTGCAGAGGGCGAGGAAGGCCGCGCGCCCGAAGTTGCGGAACCTATTGCCGGCGAAGCGGAAGTTGAAACTGCTCCGGAGGTTGTTGGCGACGCGGAGGCCGAGGCGGAAAACGCCGCCGTGGTTTTGGAAGAAGCTGAAAGCATTGCCGCCGTGGAGGCGGAGTCAGCCGAAGAAACGGAAGTCGAAAGTGCTAACGAAGAGGCGGAAAAAGAGGAAGGCGCGTAAGATGCGCCTCCACTTTCAAGCCCCTTCACGAATGAACGGATGTTTTCAAAATTGCCAACGCCATGAGGTAGCTATGAGCAACTAAGGGCTTTGGGAATCACCGGATTGAAAAGAGGCGGATGAGTAAGGTTCGTATCAACGATCTCGCGCGCGAACTGGAAGTCAAGAGCCGTCAGGTTCTTGATCTATTGGCGGAACTCGGCCTGGGCGACGGCAAGACCCACTCCAGCTCGCTGGAGGAATATGAGGCCGATAAGGTGCGCGCGCAGTTTGAGCGCGGATCGCGGTCCGCAGGCACGGCGAGTATACAAGCCTCGCGCGCCTCTCAAAGCGCCGCGCCAAAGATTGATCTCTCGCACATCTCCAAGCCGGGCGACGTGCTGAAGGCCATTTTGGCCAAGAAGCAGGAAGAGGAAGCCGAGGCGCGACAGAGCCATTTGCCTCAGAGACCTGTAATAGCGCCGCCGGTGAAGGTAGCCGTTAAGCCCGGGCCGGTGGTTGCCGCCGCGCCCGTGCCAGCTGCGACCGTTCGGCCGGAACCTCGCAAGATTGTTCCCCAGCCTCGTTCCGCGCCGCCCATCATCTCCGTTCCGCCGACCACGCCCGCCATCGCCACTCGACCGCCGGCCAAACCAGTGGTTGCCAAGGCTCCAGCCGCACCTGCTGTCGTGGTCAAGCCTCCAGCCCATGCCGTTCGCGATGGCAAACAACATACTACTGAGCCGGTAGTCGTAGTCAAGCCGCATAGCGCGCCTTCCGTTGCCTCTCGCGATTCTGCCGCTTCCACTGTCAGCGCTCCAGCCGCCGGAGTTCCAGCGGCGCAACTCCCCGTTGCCGAAGACTCCGACATAGCCGGGATTGAGCCGTCAATTCCAGACGAAACTGCTGCCGTCGCAAGCGAACCTGAAAGTGCAGCGGCCGATGAAACAGCCGCAGCGCATCAATCCTCTCACCGCACCAAGGGGCACACGCATACGCCCTCACCCACTCTGGCGCTGCCTGCGCGGCGCATGATCGTGCCGCAGACCGGGCCTCGTCCGGTTTACACCGCGCCCCCTGTCTCCGAGCTCCCACCACCGGTCAATGCCGGCGCAGGGGGAGGCATTCAGCGTGGACGTCCGATCTTCGACCGCAGACCCTCCAGCGGGCCGGGCGGTTATCCTCAGCGCACTCCCGGCGGCGCGCCCGGAGCTGGCGGTCCACGTCCCAAGCATCCCACTCGCGCCACCACTGGCGGTTACGCCGGCACGGGCGCTCCCGGCGCAAGACCTGCCTTTGGCGCGCGTCCCGGCTTCGGCGCGCGCCCAGGCGGCGGCCCGCCTCGTCCCGGCAGCGCACCGCCTACCGGCGAAGCGCCACGTCCGCAGCGCGCACCCTCTCGTGGACGCGGCGGCCGCCAAACGCAATATCCCAAGACCAAAGAAGGCCCAATGAAGGGCTTTGTGCCGCCGCCACGTTATGGCGGGGTGCAATACGGCGGTGAGCCGCTTCCCATCACTCGCGAGATCACCGTCACCGAGGGCATCAGCGTCAAGGATCTGGCGGAAAAGCTCGAAGTCCGCGCCAAGGATCTGATCGCCACGCTGCTTATGAGCGGCATCTTCGTCACCGTCAACCAGTCACTCGACGCCGAGATGGTCAAGGATGTCGCCGCCAAATTTGGCGCTGCCGCCACCGTCATCAGCTACGAGGAAGAGATTGCCAATCAGGCCATCGAAGAGGTTCTCGAAGCCGAAAACACAGGCGAGTTGGAGGTACCGCGCTCGCCTGTCGTCACCGTCATGGGCCACGTCGATCACGGCAAGACCTCGTTGCTCGACGCCATCCGCGAAACCGACGTAGCAGCTGGTGAGGCTGGCGGAATTACACAGCACATCGGCGCATACAAAGTGAAGTTCTCCAAAGAAGGCTCACCCGCCTCAGGCCGCGAGATCGTCTTCCTCGATACTCCCGGCCACGAAGCCTTCACTCGTATGCGCGCCCGTGGAGCCAAGGTCACGGACATCGTTGTCATCGTAGTCGCCGCCGACGACGGCGTCATGCCGCAAACGCTCGAAGCCATCGACCACGCCAAGGCCGCCGAAGTTCCCATCATCGTCGCTGTCAACAAGATCGACAAGCCTGAAGCCAACCCCGACCGGGTCAAAAAGCAGCTTGCCGATCGCGGACTTATCCCCGAAGAGTGGGCAGGCGCTGGTCAGCAAGGCACCGTCTTCGTTGAAGTCTCCGCCAAAAAGCGCATTCACCTCGATCTGCTCCTCGAAATGATCTGCCTGGTCTCCGACATCAAGGCTCCCAAGGCCACGCCAGGACGCAAGGCAGTCGGCTCGGTTCTTGAAGCCAAGCTCGACCGCGGTCGCGGCGCTGTCGCCACGGTTCTTGTACAGGACGGAACCCTCCGCCTCAACGACTCCTACATTGTCGGCAACACCTTCGGCAAAGTCCGCGCGATTTTCGATGACCGTGGCCGCGCACTGGAAGAAGCCGGTCCCTCCACGCCTGTTGAAGTCCTCGGCCTGGAAGCCATGCCCGACTCCGGCGACACCTTCCTCGTCGTCGCCGACCGCGACAAGGCTAAGGGAATCGCCGCCTATCGCAAGATGAAGGAGCGCGACGCTCAACTGGCCAAGAGCAGCCGCGTTTCACTTGAAGGCCTCGCCGAGCAGATTCGTACCGCCGGCGTCAAAGATCTGCCGCTGATTATCAAGGGCGACGTCACTGGCTCTGTGGAAGTGCTGGCCGACTCGCTCGTTCTCATGTCCACAGAGAAGGTGCGCGTCAAGGTCATTCACTCGGGCGTCGGGTCCATTACCGAAAGCGATGTCCTGCTCGCCACCGCCTCCAATGCGCTCATCATCGGCTTCAATGTCCGACCGGAGCGCAAGGCCGCCGAGTTGGCCCAGCAGGAAAACGTCCAGATTCGCCTCCACTCCATCATCTACGAGTTGCAGGATGAGATGCGACTGGCGATGCTCGGCCTGCTCGATCCCACCTTCAAAGAAAACTACCTGGGCCGCGCCGAAGTCGTCAACGTCTTCAAGATTCCCAAGGTCGGCACCATTGCCGGATGCCGTGTTCAGGACGGCTCCATCCGCCGCGATGCCGAAATCAAGGTCATGCGCGCGGGCGAACAGGTCTTCAAGGGCAAGGTCAGTTCGCTCAAGCGCTTCAAGGACGACGCCCGCGAAGTCACCAACGGCATGGAGTGCGGCATCGGCCTCAGCGGCTTCAACGACATCAAGGAAGGCGACCTGATCGAAGCCTTCTCGACTGAGAAGCTGGCTGCCGACCTGGGCGCGCTGACCACTGCCAAAGCATAACTCAACTGACTAACACGGCCCGCTCCTCGCAATGAGAGGCGGGCCGGTTTTTTGTTGAGAGTATCCCTTTCTACCTTTCCGAAACCGATTCATCCTGAATTTGGAGCGCGTCTTATTGATTACCTGCTGCGTCATAGGAATTATGCCGGAAACCAACGTGTTTCGCGGAAATGTTTGCAATCTGCCGCCTTCGCGGCATAGGCTGGATGCAAACCGGACAGGAGCAGCATGACCATGCAGAGCAGCAATCGCAGAGAGTTTTTGAAGGCGGGCGGCGCAGCCGTTGCCGCAACAGCCGTCTCGTGGAATGCGCGCAGCTATGCCGCCATCCTCGACGCGAACGACCGCGTCCGGGTCGGAGTCGTCGGCTGCGGAGACCGCATGAGACAGTCATTGATTCCCGCTTTTTTGCTGCACAATAAAGAGCTGAACTTTCAGTTCGCCGCCATCTCCGATCTCTGGAGCCGTCGCCGCGAAGAGGGCGTCGCCTATATCCAGAAGCTCAGCGGCAGCACGGTCGAAGCGGTCCGCAACAACGACGAGCTTTATGCTCGCAAAGACGTTGACGCGGTTCTCATCGCCACCGCCGACTTTCAGCACGCGCTGCACGGCGCGGAGGCCGTCAACGCCGGTCGCGACGCCTACGTCGAGAAGCCCACGGCGGACACCATGGCCGATGCGCGCCTCTTTCTCGACGCCGTCAAACAGACCGGCAAAATAGTGCAGGTCGGCACACAGCGCCGCTCGACCCCAAGTTATCAAAAGGCCGCTGAATACATTCAATCCGGCAAATTCGGCGACATCGTGATGGTCGAGATGACCTGGAACGTCAATCAGCCTGGCCGCTGGCGCCGTCCCAGCGTTGTTCCCCTATTGAAAGAGCAGGACACGGATTGGAAGCGCTTCCTGCTCAACCGTCCCTACGAGCCATTCGATGCACGCAAGTATCTTGAGTTCCGCCTCTTCTGGCCTTACTCCTCCGGCATTCCCGATCAGTGGCTCGTCCATCAGATCGACACCGTTCATTGGTTCACCGGCCTGCCTCATCCGCGCAGTTGCGTCGCCAACGGCGGCATCTATCTATGGAAGGATGGCCGCAAAAACTGGGACACCATGACCGCCGTCTTCGATTACGGTCCGCTCGACGACCTCACGAAGGGTTTTCAAGTCCAGTATTCTTCGCGCTTCACCAACTCCGCAGGCAGCGTCAAGGAGCTTTACTACTCCAACGCCGGCATGATCGACATGGACAAGCAGACGGTTTCGCCCACTGGCGGCTTGCAGGCAAAAGAAGCTGCCGCAATGGGCCTCAAAGAAAATTTGCTGCCCAGCTTCTCGTTGGTCGATAAAGCCGACGCCTCCTCCTCCGGTGCCGACACCGGAGCCGATCCCATGACCTCGGCCAATATGCGCAACTGGATGGAGTGCGTCCGCTCGCGCAAGACTCCCAACGCCTCCATCGAAGCCGGATACAACCACTCCATCGCTCTCTGCATGAATATCGCCGCCATCCAGACCGGCGAAAAAGTAACTTTTGACGACAAGACCCAGCAAGTGATGGCCGGAGGAAAAGTCTTTGCATAAAATTGCCGCGTTTATTTTTTTAGCCGCAAGCTTTCTGCCAGCGTGTATGGCTTTCTCTGCCTCGTCTGCCAAGGGCGTTCAGGTCGTTGCCGATGAAGCCAACCGGCGCGTTGATGTCACCATCGACGGCCAGCCCTTCACCTCTTACATCTGGCCTACGACGTTGAAGAAGCCCGTTCTCTATCCGCTCATTACCGATGAAGGCATCGCCGTCACGCGCGGCTATCCGCTCAAGCAGCAGCCTGGTGAGCGCGTCGATCATCCTCATCACGCCGGACTCTGGTTCAACTACGCCAATGTCAACGGCTTCGATTTCTGGAATAACTCCGACGCTATCAAGCCGGAGAACCGCGCCAGGATGGGCACTATACTTCACACCAGAATCCTTTCCACTAAAAGCGGAGCCGACCGCGGCGAGTTAGTTGTCGAGTCCGTATGGATCACGGGCGATAACAAGCAGATACTCGCGCAAACTACGCGCTACCAATTTCAGCGCCGCAATCATGCACGCGTGATTGACGAATCGATCACCCTCAAAGCTCTCGAACCGGTCGTCTTCAAGGACGAAAAGGATGGAATGCTGGGTTTGCGCGTCGCCAGTTGGCTGGAATCGCCCAATGAAAAGGGCGGCATCTTCATGGACTCCAGCGGCAACCCCACTCCGGTCGCTCCCGCCGCCTCCACCGCCAGCGGAGTCTATCAGACCAGCGAGGGCGTGAAGGGCGAAGGAGTTTGGTCAACGCGCGGGCGCTGGTGCACACTCACCGGCTCGACCGGCGGTCACACCGTCACTATCGGCATTCTCGATCAGCCCCGCAATCCCGGCTATCCAACCTACTGGCATGCGCGCGGCTATGGCCTTTTCGCCGCCAATCCACTGGCGCCGAGCATCTTCGATCCGAAACAACCCGCAATGAACCTCACGCTGCAAAAAAGTCAGACTGCCAACTTCCGTTATAGCGTAATCTTGTTCTCCTATGCTCCCGGCGCGGAGGAGATGAATCGCGAAGCGGACGCCTTCGCCGCCGAGTCGAAGTAGCGGGGGATTTCAAAGTTATCATCGGTTCCGGATTTCCAGCACTGTTCTATTCAAAAACTAGAGCCGATGGGGTAACCCACCGGCTCTTTGTTTATAAAAAAGATGCGTTCGTATTTTGACTTTGCTACTTCTTTTTCTTGCCTGTGCCGCCGAATTGGTAGAAGAACGAGCCTGAGACATCCGCAACATTTGAGGTAATGATTTGGTTGGAGCCGCCGGCACCGTACGTGGTATGTTGACGCTCATAGCGTAGCTCGGGCCGAATGCCCCAGTGCTTGCCACAATAGACACTTGCGCCGCCGCCGAAGTTCACGTAATAGCCGTCGGCATACTCGTAGGTGCCAGGTATGGTCGCGGTTATACGGTCATAACCCGCACCTAATATCCCGTAAGGAACGATCTTGTGCGATGGCGTAAAGTTGAAGCGAACCGCGCTGCCTGCGAGTTGAGAGTGCCACTTAAATGGATTACCAGTGGGAGAAACCAACGGATCGTATTTGTACTCACCCAGAACTGTAATGGCGGGTATCACGTTGTAGCTGCCCGACCCGCCAAAAAAGTATTGGCTGGTGGGGAGACTATTTGAAACGGGATTGACGCTAGTCATGCTGGTGTGGTCATAACCGAAGGCGCCGGCGACGTCAACCGAGCGGGCCAGAACCTGCGCTTTCGCCGTTAATGACAAAACAAGAACAAGCAATGCGGAGAGGAAAAGGCCAGCCAATATGTTCGTAACAAATCGTTGCATGGTGAGTTTGTCATCCTTTCACTTACAGTTTGCCAAATGCCCCTCGGGCACGCGGCATTGTTTGAACCGCACCTGACAGCCCACTCAAAGTGAGTAAGCGCCTGATGATTAATAGCGAACGGCATGGGTAAGCTCAGTATAACAATATGCGCATTCGCGGTATGCGAATTGCTTCGCCTGCTGAACTGTTTTCGCTCCTTCGCCGGAGCCCGTCCCAACCCTCACCGTCTACAATTGCAAGTATCGCTTCCGTGGAGGCCAGCCTTGTTTGCTCCGCCCGTTCTCTGCCAGAATTCCGCCGCCAATCTGCTGAGTGAACTGCCGATGCGCTTGAGCGCATTTGTGGTATTTGCGCCCCAGCACGGCATCATCCACGACCTGAAGAAGATTTTTTACGCCGATGAACTCTCCCAGGTTCCCTACCATTTGAACTGGTTTGACTCGGCGGTGCTCGTTCCCTACTTCGCGGTCATGATTATTCTGGCCATCTACGGAATTCATCGCTACACCATGTGCTACCTCTATTTCAAATACAAGAAAAATTACAACCCCAATCCGCCACAGCATTTTGATGAACTGCCGCAAGTGACCGTCCAACTGCCCATCTACAATGAGCAGTTTGTCATCGACCGGCTGATTGAGGCCGTCTGCGCAATGGAATATCCCAAAGACAAGCTGGAGATTCAGGTGCTGGACGACTCGACCGATGAGACGCAGGATGTAGCCGCCGGCATTGTTGCGCGCTACGCGGCGCTGGGTAACCCAATCTCGTATATTCACCGCACCAATCGCCACGGCTTCAAGGCCGGCGCGCTCGATGCCGGACTAAACATAGCCAAAGGCGAATTCGTCGCCATCTTCGACGCCGATTTTGTGCCGCCCACCGATTGGCTGATGAAGGTGATCCATCATTTTGCCGAGCCGGGGATCGGCATGGTGCAGACGCGCTGGGGACACATGAATCGCGAGTATAGTATGTTAACCCAGATTGAAGCCATCCTGCTCGACGGCCACTTCATCATCGAGCACGGCGCGCGCGTCCGCACCGGCGACTACTTCAACTTCAACGGCACCGCCGGAATGTGGCGCATCAAAGCCATCTCCGACGGCGGAGGCTGGCAGCACGACACGCTCACTGAAGACACCGACCTCAGTTACCGCTCGCAGTTGGCCGGATGGAAGTTCAAGTATCTGCCCAATGTCGAATGCGCCTCTGAACTGCCCATTGAGATGACCGCCTTCAAGACGCAGCAGGCGCGCTGGGCCAAAGGATTGATCCAGACCAGCATCAAAGTGCTGCCGCTGATCTTCAAATCCAATGTGCCGCGCAAGATCAAGATCGAAGCCGTCTACCACCTCACGGCCAACCTCAGTTATCCGCTGATGATTGTCATGTCTGCGCTGCTGCTGCCCGCCATGATCTGCCGTTCTTATCAGGGCTGGTTCCAGATGCTGATCTTCGACGTACCGCTCTTTACAGCATCCACGGCCTCTATCGCCGTCTTTTATCTGATGGCCGAGCGCGAGCTCTTCCCAAAAACCTGGTGGAAGACCATCTTCTATCTACCTTTTCTGATGGCCATCGGCATCGGACTCACAGTTACCAACACCAAGGCTGTGATGGAGGCTCTCTTCGGCATCAAGAGCGCCTTCGTGCGCACGCCTAAGTACCGCGTCGCCAAAAAAGGCGAAAAATCTCAGGCGGCCAAGTATCGCAAGCGCCTCGTTCTGGCTCCGTGGATCGAATTGCTCATCGGCAGCTTCTTCGCGTTAGCCATCGTCTTCATCATCATCCGGCACAACTACCTCACCGTGCCCTTCCTGATTCTCTTCGTCATCGGCTATTGGTACACCGGCCTGATGAGCCTGTTGCAAGGCCGCTTCGAGCGCTGGCGCATTGGCACCGGCGCCAACACCGACGACGAATCCAGCCCCAAGCCATTTCCGGTGGGAGTGTAACTGAGGTTCCACAACTTTCAAACCGAATGTGTCATGGAGGTGTACGATGCAAGCCAGTTCAAATGATCTTCCGCCTTTCTTCGCGCTCATAGTGCCTGCGGTTGTCGTGAGCGTATTTTGCGTGGTCAGCTATCTCTCCGGCATATTGAGCGGCTGGCATAAGTTATCCCGCCGCTTCCACGCGCAATCGGAGCCGTATGGCGAAACGCGCACCGCAGGCCCGTTTCTCTACACCGTCTATACGCGCTTCTGGACCCATTACAGCAGCATCATTCGCATCACCGCCGCCGAGGACGCCCTTTATCTGTCGGTACTTTTCATTCTTCGCGTCGGTCATCCCCCGCTCCGCATTCCCTGGGATGAAATACAGTTCGGCCGAACAAAATACTTTTTCCGGTCGTACATCGTCCTCACGCTCGGCAACGAGGAGCGTATCCCCGTGCGCATTCCCGAGCGCATGGCGCGCAAGCTGGGAATCCTCGACCGTCTGCCCAGTTAACATCTGCGCGTCAGATAAGAACGAATCGCGCCTTTCGGACTGCAACTCATTGCTGCTCTACTTCCGGACACCGGGTTCTGCGCCTTGTGTCCGGAGGCGGCTTGAAGATCAGAAATCCGCGTCGTGGGGCATTGTCTACCCCGCAAAGCCAAAAAAGTTCTCAGATAGCCGCGTGATATCTGTTGCAACAGATAAATCATATAGATCGATGACACGAAAACTTGATATTGATTAGCATTGTCCTTTTACAATGAAGTCAAAGACTATTTTCAAGGAGTAATTCACGTGGCACAGCGCACCTTCAGCATCATCAAGCCGGACGCGGTCCGCAAAGGTTTCACCGGAGCCATTATCGCGGAGATCGAGCGCGCTCACTTTCGGATCGTGGCCATCAAGCGGCAGTCGATCTCCACCGCTGAGGCCAAAGGCTTCTATGCCGTTCACGTCGGCAAGCCCTTCTTCGACTCGCTCTGCGCCTTCATGTCTTCGGGTCCGCTGGTGCTGATGGTTCTGGAAAAGGAAAACGCCATAGCCGATCTGCGCAAGCTGATGGGCGCGACCAACCCCGCCAATGCCGAAGAGGGAACGATCCGCAAAAAATTCGCAGACTCGATGTCGGAGAACGCCATCCACGGCTCGGACGCCCCAGAGACTGCGGCCTTTGAGATCGGCTATTGGTTTGCGGGATACGAACTTATCTAGGGCCTCATTGTGAATCATACTTTGAAGCAACTGTTCTCTGGAGACTCCGAGTTTGTGGAAAGCTCGAATTCGAATCGCTGTGCGCGCTCATTTTTGACAGCGGAGAGGATGGGGCTCCCAAACAGTTTGGGCTGGTCAGGGGCGATTCGAGATTTCCACCAACTTTTTCTCGGCGATTAAAACAATTCAATGGCAGGACGGCTGAGGCTCTGTCCGGCTTCGCCGCCGGTTACATGAGAGTGAGTGACGTGCTGGCTTGCCATATGATATTTGCCGCGATGCTCCTCCAGCAGGGCTTTGAAGTTGGTGTCGAAGAGGCCGTCCCATCCGGGACGCTCCGGTTTTTCGCACAACTGCAAGAGGTGGTCGCGCAGATCAACAAGCGCGCCGCGCACGTTCTCCATACGCTGCCGCATCACGTCCTGGAACTGGATGTGTCCGAGTGCTTGTGAGAGCCGTTGCACATTTTCCGCGTAGTTGGCGTCCACTTCGGTGATGACCTCCAGAAGCAGTTTGCTGTTATTGTCAAACTCCTGCTGCATTCCGGTGAGGTCGGTAATCAGAGTCGTCATCGCGTCATTCTGTTCATGCTCTTCGAGCGAGGCGTGGGCCTCGGCCATCTCCCGATCCACGCGTTCACAGGTAGCGTTGATCTTTGCGGCGATGTCGGCGGCTGCCTTGGTGGAGGAGACGGAGAGCTTGCGCACTTCGTATGCGACCACGGCAAAGCCGCGTCCGGCGCTGCCTGCGCGCGCCGCCTCAATCTCGGCATTGAGAGCCAGCAGGCTGGTCTGCTGGGCGATGGAGGTGATGACCTTGATCATCGGAGTCAGGGATCGCACCTCCGTGGCCATGTTCTGCACGCGATCGAAGTCATCGCGGAGTTCCTGATTCTGCTGCTCCAACTGCATCGCGATGGCGGCGACGATCTGCTTGTTGCTTTCAGCGCGCTGATGGGTTTTCTCCGTCAACGTCTTGCCGCTCTGGATAGATTGAGCGATGCGCTCGCGCTGGCGACCGCTTCTTTCATTCAGATAGCTGATCTGCTCGATCACCTGCAAGACCTCGCGCTCGGATTCTGAGAGTGAATCACCTATCTGCTCGCGCATCACGTCGATGTAAGGTTTTGAGTCCCTGATGTCGGCCTCGACCGCCTTGCGCGCCGCCAGTTCGCGGGAGATGTCTTCATAGCTGAGCGGGCCGAAGGCCCACTTATCGGAGACGGCGCGGCGGGCTTCGGAAAATGCAATCCTCTTGTAGATCAGGCCGGGAATTATTGCGAACAGGAAGAGAAGTCCGGCGATGCGCAGCCGAAACGGGGCGATTTCAGGTCCCAGCGCGTAAGAGACAACGACCCAGAACAGCATCACGAGAGTGAAGCGAACCACAAACTCGCGGAAAAGCCGTTTGCGAATCTTATTTAGTCGGGGATCGGTGTCTGTCTTCATTCGATCTCCCTGATCGCAGCGAGACCGGCTTGCCGGAGAGGCGTTGCCCTGCGCGATGAAGGCGGTTGCGTCATCTGTCAAGCTCCCGGCAAAACTTTTTTGATGACCTTGATGAGGTCGTCGCCGGAGAGCGGCTTGACCAGCCATCCGGTAGCGCCCTGTCGCTTGCCTTCGTCGCGCTTGGCAGTTTCGCTCTCGGTGGTCAATGTTAGGATGGGAATGAATCGAAGGCCCGGAAGCGCGCGCGCCTTTCCGATGAACTCCAGGCCACTCATCACCGGCATATTGATGTCGGTGATAATCAGATTTGGCTTGAGTCCGGAATTCAGCTTATCCAATGCCGCCTGACCGTTGTTGGCTGACTCCACTTCAAAGCCGTTCATTGTGAGAGTGGTTTTGAGGCTCATCACCATGGTGACTGAGTCATCGACAACCAATACCATCATCGCCATGTATGCTCCTCTTGCGGCGGGTTGCAAAGCTGTCCGCTCGCCCACCTTACTGATCAGAGTTTGCCAGTGATGGACATGGACTATCTCTGATCGCCCACGCTGGATGCATAGCAAGTTCATCGTCGGAAAGCACGGAAGTGTGAGCGAGAATCGACGGTCGGATGTTGGGGGAATTCGCAATCGTAATGTTTGCGGCCTAATGTTGCAGCGCGACGGAAGCCGCGCCCTTTCAAAACATCGACTTATGCGGAGGCTCCTCGAAAGTGGAACTTGACCGAGACGGGAAGCTGTAGCGCTAAGTCGAGTTGCCCTGTCGAATATCCCTGGCTTTGCCGATGGAGTACTCTGATTTCAGGGAGATTGTTGCTGAAGATGCCGAAACAATGCCGCTTTTTCTTCGCTGTATTGATAGTGCTAGCCTTTGCGCTTCCGTTGCTCCGCGCCCAACAGGCCGCGCCGCAGGCATCTGCGGAAGAGTACGTTCGCGCTCACTACACCAAGTACGAGTTTCGCATTCCGATGCGCGACGGCAAGCGGCTGTTTACTTCTGTCTATGCGCCCAAGGATGCTGCAGCAGGCCCATATCCTTTTCTCATCAATCGCACTCCTTATAGCGTCGCTCCCTATGGCGAGGATCAGTATCCTGCGCACCTCGGCCCGTCCGAGGAGTTTGAAAAGAGCGGCTACATCTTTGTTTATCAGGATGTGCGCGGACGCTGGATGAGCGAGGGCGAGTTTGTGGAGATGCGGCCGCACATCGACGAGAAGAAGTCGCCCACGGATGTGGATGATTCATCGGATACCTACGACACCATCGAATTTCTGCTGAAGCACGTGCCGAATAACAACGGCAAGGCGGGGATTTATGGCATCTCCTATCCAGGCTTCTATACTTCGGCATCGATCATCGATTCGCATCCGGCTCTCGTGGCGGCCAGTCCGCAGGCGCCGATGACCGACCTCTTCATGGGCGACGACAGCTATCACGGCGGAGCATTCATGCTTTCGGCGGGCTTCGGCTTCTATGCGCCGTTCTTTCATCCGCAAGAGAATCCGACGAGTCCAAAGCCCGGTGTACCTTTCGACTTCGGCACGCCGGACAGTTACAAGTTTTATTTGCAGGCGGGCAACATCGCCAACCTCGACAAGCTTTATCTGAAGGGTTCCAACTGGCTATTTGTTGACCAATTCAAGCACGATACTTACGACAGTTACTGGCAGATGCGCGACCTCTCGCGCCACATGAAGAATGTGCATTGCGCGGTGCTGGTTGTTGGCGGATGGTTTGACGCGGAGGATTTGAGCGGTCCCTTCAAGACGTATTATGCGATAAGCAAATTCAACCCTCAGACACCGGCGACGCTGGTGGAAGGGCCGTGGGTGCATGGCGGCTGGGCGCGCGGCGATGGCTCGCATCTGGGCGATGTGCAATTCAACGCCAAGACCAGCGAGTACTTTCGTACCAATGTCGAGTTTCCATTTTTTGAACATTACCTCAAAGGCAAGGGCGCGACGCAGCCGCGAGCAGTGGTCTTTGAGACCGGCGCGAATCTGTGGCACAATCTTGACGCATGGCCGCCCAAGGCAGCCGCGGCCAAGACGCTCTACTTTCACGCTGGCGGCAAGTTAAGCTTTGATCCGCCAACGGAAGCAGCCGGCGTGGATGAGTATCAGAGCGATCCGAATCATCCCGTTCCGTTTGTCGGCTACACCACTGACACCGTGCCGCAGCGCTACATGGTGGACGACCAGCGTTTTGCCAGTTACCGGCCTGACGTGCTGGTCTACCAGACCGATCCGCTATCAGAGGATGTAACCATCGCAGGGCCGATCTCGCCGAAGTTGAAGATTGCCAGCTCCGGCACGGACGCGGACTTTGACGTGAAGCTGATCGATGTTTATCCCGAGGATTATCCCGACCCGGATAACTCGCTTACCGGCAACAAACGCATTTTGGATGCGCCGCCGCTGCACATGGGCGGCTATCAGCAGTTGCTGCGCGGCGAACCCTTCCGCGCAAAATTCCGCTCGAACTGGGAGAAACCGGAGCCGCTCGCGTCGGGCAAGGAGACCGAGATTGACTTCACCATGCCTGATCTGTACCACACCTTCCGCCGCGGTCATCGCATCATGATCCAAGTGCAGAGTTCATGGTTCCCGCTAACGGATCGCAATCCGCAGACCTTCACGGACATTCCCAATGCGCGGCCGGAGGAGTTTCAAAAGGCGACGGAGCTGATCTTTCGCCAGAAGGACGCGGCCAGCGGCGTGGAAGTGCTGGTGATGCCGTAGAGCGATTTTCGACGTACAATTGATGAGAGTCACTGCGGAGAGCTGGCCGAGTGGTTGATGGCTCCGGTCTTGAAAACCGGCATACCTGAAAGGGTATCGGGGGTTCGAATCCCTCGCTCTCCGCCATTTAGTTGTTTTATAGCTTCCAGTAAAGTCCAATAAAGATCAACATTCCACTGAAAACAAAGTATTTCTTTTCTTTTGCCGTCCGAGGCGGTACTATGGAAGCCACGTGCTGGCGGGGGTACTTTTGGGGGTATTTTTCTTTTCGCCGGGGGGTACTTTTTCCAAACGGGAATTTTGGAGGGAAAAATGGCGCTAACGGACACAGAGATTCGCAAGGCGAAAGCCAGGAATAAAGCCTATCGCGTAAGCGATGGCTCCGGGCTGTATCTCTGGATTACACCGGCAGGTGGGAAGCTCTGGCGCTGGGCATACGAGTACAGCGGCAAGGAAAAGCTCATGTCCTTTGGCAAGTACCCGGACGTGCCTCTGGCGCTCGCCAGAGAACGGTACGGGGAGGCCCGCAAGCTCTTGGCTACCGGCATTGACCCGATGGCACAGCGCAAGGTTGAGAAGAATGAGCAGATGGCTTTGAGCGTCAATTCCTTTCAGAATGTCGCTACCCTTTGGGTGGAGCATTGGCAGGATGGTAAAAGCCCACGCCATGTGGACTATGTAAAGCGGCGCATGGAGGCCGATATTCTGCCCTGTCTTGGGGCGCGTCCGATTGCGGAAATCGAAGCGCCGGAACTGGTGGCCATGACCAAAGCGATTGAGCAGCGCGGCGCGCGGGATATTGCCAAGCGCGCCCTGGAGACAACGGGGCAGGTCTTTCGTTATGCCATTGCCCACGGACAAGCAAAGCGCAACCCGGCAAGCGAAATCCGCCCCAGCGACATTCTGAAATCCGCGCGCAAAATCAACTATGCCCGCGTGGACGCAAAGGAACTTCCACAACTCCTGAAAGCAATAGAAGTCTACAAGGGAACGCCCGTGACCCGCTTGGCGATGAAGTTGATGGCCATGACATTTGTACGCACCAGCGAATTGATTGGAGCGAAGTGGTCGGAGTTCGACATGGAGGCTGCGCGTTGGGATATTCCCGAAGAGCGCATGAAGATGCGCACTCCGCACATTGTCCCATTGGCCGCGCAAGCCGTTGAAGTCCTCGAAATGCTGCGCACGTTGACGGGCGAAAGTGAATGGCTGTTTCCTGGTGATCGAAGCGCCGCAAAGCCCATGAGCAACAACACGATTTTGAAAGCATTGGAACGAATGGGATACAAGGGCCGCATGACGGGACATGGCTTTCGCGGGCTGGCTTCCACCATCTTGCACGAAAAAGGCTATGCGCATGAGCACATCGAATTGCAGCTTGCCCACGCCCCGCACAATGCCGTGAGCGCGGCTTATAACCATGCTCTGTATCTGGAGCCGCGCGCCAAAATGATGCAGGACTGGGCGGATTTTCTGGAAGTCACGCTGCGCGGCGGAAAGGTAATTCCGTTCCGCGCCAATGTGGCATGAGTGGCAGCTATGGCCGATTGTTGAAGGCCGGAAGCCGCAGCATATTCCGATGTGCCCAAAGACGCGGCTTCACTGAGAATTCCAATTCGTAGGATGATCGTTGATAGGCGGCCATTGGCCATACATCAGTCCGTCGAGTGAGCCGCCGCAAAGAAAAAAGAGCATGGCTCCAATGAAAGAAATCAACAGAATAGCAACAGCATTGTCGCTGGTTTCGCATAGAACCCGCTGCTTTTCCTTTATGCTCACTATTTCTCTATCGGCAACCTATCAAATGCTCAACCCGCCGCAATTCTCTGTGACGGTACGAAAGAAACGAATTAAGTCTTCCGTGAGCGAATAGTCACTTTTTTGCTGGGCTTGAGGGCGGCCATTGCATCTATGCTATCCTTGGCAGCTTTTCGTGTCCGCTTTTTATGCGCATTGCCTTTACAGGGCCGGGGAGGATTACAGTACCTCTTGTTGGCGTGATTGCCAACTTTGAACAAATCCCCGCACCAGTCGCATTTTCGATATTCCACGCCTTGGATTCTCTCCGCATAGATGGCCGCTGCGATGGCTTGCAGCGCACATCTTGGCCTAATTAGCAGTACAGGCTGTAATTCTTCCTGCGGTAGAAGGAACTCTATCATTGCTCCCCCAGCCTGACGTTTTTGCATGATTCTCTCTCCGGCCTCTTGGCTCTTAGGCATCCACTCGATAGAACACGGCGGCTGACGAAACCAGCTCCACAATTCACGGCGGCGACGCTCATGGGATTGCCTACCTTTCTCAATATCGGAATGCAACTCCGGGTGCTCACGCAATATCTGCGCGTCGAATTCAATCATCGCTGGAGTTTGTGGAATCTCGGAACCGTCAAAAAACGAACTGGGGTAATCATCAGTCAACGCCTTAAGCACTTCCACACATTCGCCAGTCCGCTGTGCATCGTTCATAGCGGCTGCAAGCATATTGTGTTCCTGGATAAGATAGGCAAACCGCTGCCACTTTCCGAATTCGCTCCATGTAATCGTGTCACTCAATGGCGAAAAAGTTCCTGTCTTGCGCAAAAATTCAGGCGCTTCCCCCGGTGTTTTGACTCTCAAGAATTCATCGCGTATTGCATAGACGTTTTCAGGCACTTCCTCCCATTGTTCGTTTGGGCTGCCCTTCATTACCGTTCGGGTGTAATGAAAAACAGGCTCTTCGCAGCGTTTGTAGTATTCAATGCGGCCAATGATGGCCGTGTAGGCAACAACCACGGGCATGGCGGAAATTTTGTATTCTTTCGAGGCGCTGCGAAAGGCGGCGAACATTTCGTCCATCCGAGCTTCGCGCTCCGCGAAGAATTCTTTCCAGTTATCCACACTTTTCAAGATGTCCCCCTGTTGTCCCATCTTACAGAGGGACGGTCTGCTGATTACTGTACTTATTAGAATACAAATTTACACCATCGGACTGACCTCTACCAACGGGTCAATCTGGAAAGGAAGTGTGGTGAGCAAACCTGAAAAATTTCTGCGGATGACAGAAGTACAGAGTCGCGTTCCCTACAGCCGCTCAACCATCTACTTGAAGGTTTCACGCGGGGAGTTTCCCGCTCCCATTGATCTTGGAGCGCGGGCCGTGGCCTGGTTGGAATCCGACATTGACGAATGGATTGCGGCGCGAATTGCCAACACACGCGCGGCGGTGGCGAAGTGAGCGCGCCGCGCGAAGAAAGGAGTGCGTGCATGACTACCCTCAAGGCGGCTCTGGCCTATGCTGCGCGGGGATGGCTGGTGATCCCGCTTCACAATCCCAAACAGGGCGTCTGCTCTTGCCGCAAGAAGAATTGCAGTTCACCCGGCAAGCATCCAAGCACACAGCACGGCCTCAAGGATGGCTCAAAAAATCCAAAGCAGATTACCCTCTGGTGGGAGAAATGGCCCGATGCGAACATTGGCATTCTCACGGGGCTGGAAAGCGGCTTGCTTGTCTTGGACGTGGACGGTGAGGACGGCAAGGCTGCTTTGCTGGCGCTTACGACGGCGCATGGCGCGTTGCCCAAAACGCTGCGTACAAAAACCGGGCGCAAGGGCGCTGACGGCAAGTGCGAGGGTTGCCACTACTACTTTCGCGCGCCGAGGGGAGCCGCAATCCGCAACAGCGCAGGCGCTCTTGGCAAAGGGCTGGACATTCGGGCGGACGGCGGGTACGTGGTAGCTCCCCCATCGCTCCATTCGAGCGGGCTGCTCTATGAATGGCTGGCACCAGAGCAACCGCTTGCCGATGCGCCGCCGTGGATGCTGGCAAGGCTGAAAGAGGCGAAGCCCACACCAGAGGCACCACGAGCGCAAGGTGAAACCATCACAGAGGGTGGGCGCAATCATGCACTGGCAAGCCTTGCTGGGACAATGCGGCGGCGCGCCATGACTCCAGAAGCAATCGAGGCCGCGCTACTGAAAGAGAATGACGCGCGCTGCAAGCCGCCGCTTCCGGCAAGTGAAGTGCGGGAGATTGCCCTCGGAATGGAACGCTACAAGCCGGGAGCGCAGACCTCCAAGCCGTTGCGTCGTCCCGATCTGATTCGTCTTTCTGACGTGCAAGCGCAACCAGTCTCATGGCTTTGGGAGCCTTACATCCCACATGGAATGATTACCGTTCTTTCCGGTGATCCTGGAGTGGGCAAGACGTTTATGGCCTTGGCCATTGCTGCCAGCATTACACAGGGGCAGGAAATAGGCAGAGAGAATCAGATTACGGCTGGAAACGTCCTCTACCTAACGCTGGAGAATTCCTTGTCTCACGTACTCCGGCCTCGTTTTGATGCACAGCGCGGCGACGCTACTCGGTTGCACGTCATGCGTGGAACGCTTATTCAGGATGGAGAAACGGAGAAACAGGGAACTGTAAGTCTTGCCGATACAGACGAAATCGAAACTGCTATTACTGAAACCCAAGCGCGGATAGTGGTCATTGATCCTTTACAGTCTTTTTTTGGCTCAAACGTGGATATTCACCGCTCCAATGAAACCCGCCCCATTTTGGACGGGTTGAGCAGGATTGCTGAGAAATTTAACTGCGCAATGCTCATTGTCCGTCATCTTTCCAAAGGGCAAAGCGGGCGGGCCATTCATCGCGGGCTTGGATCGATAGACATTACCGGCGCGGCGCGGAGTGAGATTGTCGCGGCTCCTCATCCATCGGACTCCAGCCGCCGCGTTATGGCTCATGCAAAGTCCAATCTTGGAAAGTTTGGTGACTCGCTGGAATTCGAGATTAGCGGTGAAGGTCAATTCCACTGGCGGGGCAAGTCTGAGTTGACCGCCAATGATCTGCTATCGCCAGAGGCCGCCAGCGAAGATCGAAGCGCATTCGATGAGGCCGTGGATTTTCTCAGAGAATCGCTTGCTGGAGGACCACTGTCATCGAATGAGGTAAAAGCCAAGGCAAGTGAAAGGGGAATCAGCCTCGCCACACTCCGCCGCGCTCAAGGCCGCTTGAAGGTGATTAAGGCACCAGACGGATTCGGCCAAAGCTGGATGCTTTCGCTGCCCAGTGTTGCTCAAGAATCACCAGAGTTGTTCAACACGGAACCTTGAGCAACTCTGGAAAAGAATGAGCAACTCTGGGGCGAAGCCGCATTATGCTGGTGCGAATACTGGCAATGCAAGGGGGATAGGGGGTCAAAATCTCTGTGCAAAAGGCAAACCTAGACCGTGCTTCAAACACATTTACGCTTCCACAAAATACAACTTTTTCTGAAAAATCCATCTGCAACAATCAAAGTCTCTATCCCTCCGCAGAGCATAGTGCGGCGGGCCAGAATTGGCCCTCTGGTGCGCTGCCTTTCGCTGTAGAAGATACGAAAGCGGCTTTTGTCTTTGAGAGTGTTCCGGCTCGCATAAGCGGGCCGCTTCGCCCTCGCGGAGTTGTTGCCGCCGCTGGTACAACCGGCATTCGAGAGAAGTCATACCACGGTCCAATGCCCTACAATTTTGGCAGTCACTATGCCCAAGCTCGATTGGCTTACCCGCCCCGAAGATGAACGCGCCGCCGCCTCTGTGCCCTACCGGCTGCTGGAAGCCGTGCCGGAACTTTCCTACGGAGATGAGCGGACGGAGAATATGCTCATTCAGGGCGACAATCTGGAGGCACTCAAGGCTCTGCTGCCCTTCTACGCGGGCCGGGTGAAGTGCATCTTCATTGATCCGCCCTACAACACGCGCAGCGCCTTCGAGCATTACGACGACAACCTTGAGCACACACAATGGCTGGGCTTGATGTATCCCCGGCTGGAGTTGCTCCGCGAATTCCTCACCGAAGATGGAAGTATCTGGGTGTCCTTGGATGACAGCGAAGCTCACTACTTCAAAGTCATGGGTGATGAGATTTTTGGCCGCAGGAATTTCATCCTCGACATTTCGTGGCAAAAGCGAGATGGTCCACCGAATGACCGCAAGATAGCTTCAATCCATGACCACATTCTCGTTTGGGCAAAAGGGCGGCTTGGGGAGTCGAAGAAGTCTTTGGCCGAGGAGGTTTTTAACCTCATGCCACGGACAGAGAAGGCAGACGCGCAGTATCAGGTCTTTTCCGAACCAACAGGCCCGGACCCAAGAGGCCCATATAGAAAAATTGATACGACCGCGAATGGCAAAGGTGGTCGATATGTCGAGAGTCTTTTCTATCCTGTGACAAACCCCTTTACGAAGGAAGAGGTATGGCCGCGAAAGGGAACTTGCTGGCGACACAACAAAGAAGAGATGCAGCGGCTTCAAGATGATAACCGTCTGTACTGGGGTGTTAAAGGAACCGCTGGAACTCCGATGCGTAAGCTCTTTGCGTCGGAAGCGAAGCAAGGCATGTCTTCGCCGTCGATATGGAGCGATGCGGGGTTGAATCAACACGCCAGCAGCGAAATAGAAAAATTGTTTGGAGAGAAGGCAGCATTTGAAACGCCCAAACCGGAGGCACTTCTTCATCGTGTCCTGGTGATTGCCTCGAATCCTGGTGAGATCGTGCTCGACAGCTTTCTCGGCTCCGGCACAACGGCAGCCGTTGCGCATAAGATGGGCCGCCGGTACATCGGCATTGAGATGGGCGAACACGCGGAGACGCATTGCGTTCCGCGTCTCAAGAAGGTTGTAGACGGGGAGCAGGGCGGAATCTCTGAGGCCGTGGGCTGGAAGGGCGGCGGCGGATTTCACTTCTACCGGCTAGGCAGTCCCATCTTTGATGAGCAGGGGCATATTCATCCGTCGATCCGTTTCGATCATCTTGCCGCGCACGTCTGGTTTGCGGAGACGCGGACGCCCATCCACCAGAAGCGCAAGCGGTCCCCGTTGCTGGGCAAGCATGGGGAGACGGCCTATTACCTGCTCTACAACGGCATTTTGGGCGACAAGCGGCCCGACGGCGGCAACGTGCTGACGCGCAAGGTGCTCGCGGAGTTGCCCGCGCATGATGGACCCAAGGTGATCTATGGTGAGTGCTCACGGTTGAGCGCGGCGGCGCTGAAAGAGCTGGGCGTGATCTTCAAGCAAACGCCCTACGATGTGAAGGCGCGATAAGTGCTTGCCGCACGGGCGTTGGTTTTTTTCGTGTGAATAAGATGTTGGGACAGAATGAGCATTTGAGGGCAAGATGGACTTCCAACTCAAGAACTTTCAGACGGACGCACTGGACAAGCTGCGCGAGTATCTGGAAGAGGCGCGCCTGAGTAACGATCCGTGGCGAGCTTTCCAAAAGATTGCCCGCACTCCCACGGGACACACGCCTACCTATCACCCTGTTGCGGGGTTGGAAAAGGTGCCTTACGTCTGTCTGCGGCTGCCCACGGGCGGCGGCAAGACGATTCTGGGAGCCTACGCAATCCGCGTTGCAGCGCAGAGCTATATCGAAAAGGATTATCCGCTGGTGCTGTGGCTGGTGCCTTCCAACACCATCCGCATACAGACGGCGGAGGCGTTGAAGAATACCGCGCATCCCTACCGCATCGCGTTGGATGAGGCATTCGAGGGCCGCGTTCGCGTCTACGATATTAGCGAGATAGAGAACATTCGTCCGGCGGATATAGCGCAAGGAGTCTGTCTGGTGGTGGCAACCATTCAGGCCTTGCGCGTGGAGAAAACCGACAGCCGGGACGTGTACGCGCATAAAGAGGCTCTGGAAGATCATTTCACGCGGCTGCAAGCGAGCGTGCCGGGGCTGGAGACGATTGCGGACGGGCCGAACGCGGGCAAGGTGAAATACAGCTTTGCCAACCTGCTACGAATTCATCACCCGATGGTGATTGTGGATGAGGCACACAACGTCCGCACGGGCCTTAGCTTCGATGCGTTGCGGCGAGTCTCTCCGTCGTGCATTGTGGAGTTGACGGCGACACCTGACACCAACTCGCAGACGGGCAGCAATGTGCTGTATCGCGTGACCGCCTCTGCGTTGAAGGCGGAAGCCATGATTAAGCTGCCTATCGTGCTGAAAGAGCACCCGGCCTCATGGCAGGAGACCGTGAGCGATGCGCTGCGCACGCGCAAGCGGCTGGCAGAGTTTGCCACGCGGGAGCCGGAGTATATCCGCCCGATTCTGCTGATACAGGCGGAGAGCAAAGAAAAGCCCGCGAATGTGGAAGCTGTGAAGCAATACTTGCTGGAGACGGAAAAGGTGCCAGCGGAGCAAATTGCCGTGGCAACCGGGGACCAGCGCGGCCTGGACAAGATCGATCTGTTTCAGCGGAGTTGCCCGATTGAAGTTGTGATTACCGTACAAGCATTGAAAGAGGGATGGGATTGCTCTTTTGCCTATGTTTTTTGCTCCACGGCAAACATTCACAGCAGCAAAGAGGTGGAGCAATTGCTGGGCCGCGTCTTGCGGATGCCTTACGCAAAGCGGCGCGCCGTGCCGGAGTTGAATAAAGCCTATGCCCACGTCTCCAGCCCCAGCTTCGGACAGGCGGCGCGGGAACTGGCGGACAGCCTGATTGCAATGGGTTTTGAAGAGAATGAGGCAAAGCAGTTTATCGAAGTGGAACAGGTGGAGTTACCGCTGTTTTCATCTGCCGTGCCGGTCCTGACCTTGACGCTGGAGCAGACGCCGGACCTTTCCGGGCTTACGGAGCATGAGCGGCAAGCGGTCACAATTACAGAGATTGCGCCGGGGCAGGTGCGCGCGGAGGTCCGGGGGAAGATTGTCGCCGCTGGGGAAAATGCGTTGATTGCCGCCGCGCCAGCGCCCGCAAGAGCAGAGGTGAAACGGAAGATTGCCGAGCATCGGGCGGCATTCGAGCAGTTGCTTTCCCCTTCGCAGCGTGGCGTGGTTTTCACCGTTCCCAGGCTTTGCGTGGAGTGTCAGGGCGAGCTTGCGCTGGTAGATGAAGAGCTAGTGATTGAGGCGGCGGAATGGAATTTGCTGGATTACCCGGCGGACCTCTCCCGATTCGAGTATGACGATGCCTCCAAGACATTCGAGTTGGACATTGAAGGCAGCAAGGTAGTCATTCATCCCAAGGATGCAGAGCAGCTTGACTTGAATTTGCTCCCAACGGAGCAGACGGACTTAGACCTGGTGCGCTGGCTTGATAAGCAGGTGCGACAGCAGGACGTGAGCCAGCAGACAATGACGGCATGGATTCTGCAAGCCGTGACTGGACTGCTCAAGCGGCCTAGCCTGCCTTTATCGACGCTGGTGCGGGCCAAGTTCATCCTTGCCCGCAAGCTGGGGGAGTTGATTGTACAGGCGCGCAAGGATGCGAAAAAGCGGGGCTGGCAGCAATTGCTTTTCAGTGCTGAGGCGAGAGTCCAGACAAGCATAAGTGAGGAATTCGCTTTTCGGTACAGGCCAGACGATTACCCGGTAGGATGGTGGTACTCCGGTGGATGGGATTTTCAAAAACACTACTATCATCCGAAACCGGGCGAATTGGAGTCCAGCGGGGAAGAATTTGAGTGTGCTGTAGAGCTTGACCGGCACACTGCCGTCAAAACTTGGGTACGCAACCTTGCCAAGAAAGAGAGCGTATCGTTTTCGCTCCAGACTTCTACGGACCTTTTCTACCCTGATTTTGTGGCACAGTTGCACGATGGGCGCGTCCTGGTGGTGGAGTACAAGGGCAATGCCTACGCAACCAATGACGATTCAGTAGAAAAACGCAAGCTGGGCGCACTGTGGGCGGATCGAAGCAGCGGCAAGGCGCTTTTCCTCATGGCGGAGCGGCGCAAGGACGGGATGAACATACCACAGCAAATTACGGCGGTTGTGGGGTTGACGTGAGGCCGCAAACAGCAACAGCTTACATGGGGCACAAGCTCGTTTTCAGAGGTCAATATGCCATTCGCGCTGCTTCAACGGGGGTACATTTGGGGGTATTCCTTGAGAGTCAATTTGTAGTGTGTTGCAACTAAACGGCTTACAAGACGATAGGAATCCCTCGCTCCTTCCAATCCCGTCGGCTCGTAATTGCAAATTACTGAAAATAATTGGATACATTGTCCACGGTCATCCGCACCTCTCCACTCATGTCCGGATTTGACCGGGGAATCAGCGGCGTGGGGGAAACTGTGGCGCTATCCCTTTTACTTTGCTGATTTCCATCAAAAGCGCCTTGGTGGTTCTAACCGCCGCTCATTAGTACCGCGATCATCCGCAACGCTGGATCGTGCTAGAACTGCTCTCGGTTGTCTTGGTGTACGAGTACGAACTCTGTCGCCAGAGGCACCGCAATGCGCTGCAGCTTCCACTCAAGAAAATTGGTCAACAGCCGCTGGCGCTTTCATCTCTTTATTCCGGAATGCTCATTCTTGGATTCTCGTAGACGGAGTAGGATTGCGCGTTGAGATCGAGTGAGCCATCGTTTGCAAATCCTGGGGTGAATTCAGGTTGCTATATAAGACATTTTCTATTTCAAGCACGGAATAAATGTGCGCGTTGTCCTGTTCCATGAGAGTTTTCACCAAGGATTGCAGCGATAACCGGCTAACTGCAAGCGAGCTTTCGGCAATCGGTAGCGCAGAGGCAGGATAGATCGCACACAGCGGCTCATAGAATTGGCCGCATCGAGGAATCACGCCTTTCTCTTGCGAGGCCAATTGTATTAGCTTCACAAGGTGATCGGACGTCATCCGCGGTAAGTCGATTGCCAAGGCGAGCAGGTGCGTGGTCTTCATGCACTTCAATGCGGCGACCAAACCGCTCAACGGACCCATCGATGGAGGTTCGTCCAAAATAATTTCAATATCGTTTGGAGCCCAGACAGGCCTAACACGCGCCGAGATCAGCAGTTTGTCAGGATGGATACTTCGCAGAGTTTCCAGTTGACGCGACCACAATGACCTTCCCGCAACCATCAGGGTTGACTTATCCGCTCCCATGCGCCGCGATTCACCACCGGCAAACAATACCGCCGTCAATGTAACTGTCTGATCAGCCACTTCAAACTCCGCAATAACTCATCACGCTTAAATGGAGATCGAGATTAATATTAATAGTAGAAATGCGCAACACTCTTGCTGCAATAATCGTATCGTATTCAGGATAAGTGGAAGTGATTTGTATTATGATGTGTCTCCCGTAGAATGGGCTTAATGATCTCACTGACCGAAGCTCGCGCCTTGATTTGGGAGCGCCTATCGCCGCTTCCTCCGCAGATGGCAATGTTGGCGGATGTGTATGGGCGCGTGCTTCGCGAAGATGTGTACGCGCCAGAGGATATTCCCGCATTCGATCGTTCGGCTATGGACGGATACGCGTTGATAGCGGAGGATAATTCACCACGTTTGCGCATTACGGGTGAGATTCAGCCGGGAGCCGCACCGGTCTTTAAGATTGAACGCGGCGAGTGCGCGCGGATCTTCACAGGCGCGCCGCTTCCCGAAGGCGCAACGCAGGTTCTGATGCAAGAAGATGCGCGCGTGGAAGACGGATTCATGACGCGGCTGCAAGCGTCGCGCATTGGGCATATTCGCTATCGCGGTGAGGATGCCCGGCGAGGCGACTTACTGCTCTCTTCAGGAACCCGCTTGGGGCAAGGAGAACTCGCCTTGCTGGCAGGCATGGGAATTACGAAGCCAACGGTATCGCCTCCGATCCGAATCGTGCATTTTGTCACTGGCAACGAAATCATAGAGCCATCGCACACTCCATTGCCAGGACAGATTCGCGACTCGAACAGTACGCTGGTCGCGGCGTTTGCGCGCCGGCATCAAGGTGAAATCGTGCACCAGGAGCGAGTCTCCGACGATCTGGATATGTTGTTAACTCGGGTGCGGGCTGGCCTCGACGATTGTGATCTACTACTGATCTCCGGCGGCGCAAGCGTCGGCGATTATGATTTTGGAAAAAAGATTTTGATTGCGCTGGGATTTGAGGTTCATTTTGAAAAGGTGAATATACGTCCAGGGAAGCCGCTGATCTTTGCTACTCGCGGCCAACAAGCGGCTTTTGTGCTGCCAGGAAATCCAGTTTCGCATTTCGTTACATTGCAAGTTGAAGTGCGACACGCGATGGAACGATTCGCTGGAGCAGAGGCATCATGGCCGGAGTTCAAGGCTAAGCTCACCGAATCCTTCACACGCGGAGTAAGCACTCGGGAGACGTTCTGGCCAGCGCGTCTCAGCACAGAGAATGGGGAATTGGTTGTGCGAGCGCTGCGATGGAAGAGTTCAGGTGATGTAACGGGAATGGCTGGTGCAAACGCGCTGTTGCATTTGACGAATGAATTGGAACCTCCAAGAACAGGCGATCGTGTTCCGACACTGTTGGTTGACACGCTATGATGCGATGCCTCCAACGATAAGTCTTGGCCGTTGAAGGCATCTATGCGATTCCATCAAAGTCAAATGCCAATCTGGATTCATGACGCAATTCTCAGTCTCCGACAGCCTCTGCTTCACAGACGATCGAACCTTCGGAGATTCCTCGACGGCGCGCGCCGCGGTAACTGAAGATTTGAGTGCGGGCCAATGCGGATGGCGCCCAGGTTAACCTCCAATGCACACCGAATTCAAGCAGCAGAAATACGGTGGAAACCATGAGTCCGGCGAAGCACAACATTCCTGTTCCATAACTTCCGGAGATGTCTTTGAGCGCGCCGAGGACGGAGGGAAGAAAAAATCCTCCCAGGCCGCCTGCTGCTCCGACGATTCCGGTAATCAGCTCGATGTCGGCGGAGAAGCGCTGCGGCGCCATCTGGAAGACTGCGCCATTGCCCATGCCGAGCATACCCATGGAGATGAAGAGCGTGGGAACGACAATCGCGATGGGCGGCAGAGCGCTGACTACCATGAGGCAAATTGCGATGCAGGCAAAGAGCGCAAGCAAGAGCCTGTAGCCGCCGATTTTGTCGGCGAGCCATCCTCCGACGGGTCGCAGAAAGCTGCCCGCCAGAACGACGACGGTCGTGAAGTCACCCGCTTGGACTTTGGTCAGATGATATTGATCGTGGAAGAAGACGGAGAGGAAGCTGGCCAGGCCAACGAATCCGCCAAATGTAAGGCTATAGAGAAAACATAGTCGCCAGGTGTCTCCCTGGACTAGAAGCTGCGCATATTGTCCCCATGCCTTGGGCTTTGATTTTGAGGGGCTGTTTTTGGCCAGTATGAAAAAGGCTGCGAAGACCAGCACGACAGGCAGCAGGGCAAGGCCGAAGACGAAATGCCAGCCATAGTGCTGTGCGAGGCGAGGGCCGAAGAAAGTTGCGATCAGAGTGCCGGAGTTACCCGCGCCTGCGATGCCCATAGCCAGTCCCTGATGCTCGGCGGGATACCAGCGGCCAGCCAATGGAAGCGCAACTGCAAAGCTGGCGCCGGCGATGCCGAGCATGAAACCGATCAGATAGAAATGCCAGAGAGCGGTTGCATAATGCCATCCGAGAATGAGCGGAATCAGCGTCAACGCGAGTCCGGTGAGTCCCGCACGACGGCCACCGATGCGATCAGCGAGCAATCCTAGAATGGGCCGGAAGAATGAGCCGCCTAGCAAGGGAATCGCCGTGAGCAATCCTTTTTGTGTTGCCGTCAGATGCATCTGATCGGCGATGAAGGGAGTCATTGGACCGAAGAGAACCCATACCATGAAGCTCACGTCGAAGTAGAGGAATGCGGAGACGAGCGTGGGCAGATGGCCGCTGGCAGTGAAAGATTTTTTGTTCATGTGTGATCCTCCTGGAGAAGTTGGGATGATTTATTCGTTATGATGTCTGCTTTACATGAAGAGGACTGCGCTCGACACGCACTGAACATTGCTTGAAGTTCGGCTCGCGCGAGATGGGGTCAAATGCGCTTTGCGTAATTTGATTGGCGTTGCTCTCGACAAAGTGAAAGGGAAGAAAGACCTGTCCGGGCGCGACAATTTCGGTGATGCGAAGTTCTACTTTGCTGACGCAGCCACGCGGAGAAAATACATCCACTCGATCATGCGGGCGCAAACCGAGACGCTTTGCGTCTGTCGGATTCATCTCCAACCATGCGCGCGGGCTGAGGCGCTGCAAAATGGAGATGCCGCCGGTTTTGGTGCGCGTATGCCAATGCTCGACGGTGCGCCCGGTATTCAGTATGAAGGGATATTCTTTGTTGGGCTGCTCGGGAAAGGGCGCCCATGCGGTGGGAATTAGTTTGGCACGCCCATCATCGGTCTGAAAGATTCCATCGATGTAGAGTCTGCGGGGCGACGACGGGTCTATAGTCGTTGCTTGCGGAAACGGCCATTGAATTCCACCGAATGAATCGATCATTTCATAGGTCATACCCGAATAGTCGCAAAGGCGACCAGCGGAGACGCGCCTCCACTCTTCAAACGCATCGGCTGGCTCGTTCCATCCGGGAAAAAGTTCTTCCCGCACGCCCAGTTGTTCGGCGACGGCAAGAAAAATATCGAAGTCGCTGCGCGCTTTACCGGGCGCCGCAACAGCAGCATTGGCTTTGCTGGCGCGGCGTTCGGAGTTAGTATAGGTTCCTTCTTTTTCTCCCCAAATGGCAGCGGGCAACACAAGATCAGCCAACTCCGTGGTGGGTGTGGGATGAAAGCCATCCTGCACGACGAGAAATTCCAGATTGCTCAATGCGTGCTTGAGTATGTCGATATTGGGAAAGGAAACCAGCGGATTGGTGCCAATGATCCATAGTGCGCGAATTTTCCGGGAGACTGCGGCTTCGATGATATCGGGATAAGCGAGTCCACGCGCGGTGGGAATGCGTTCTGCAGGAATATTCCAGAGGCGCGCCAGTTCTTCGCGATCCGTAACGGATTCAAATTTGCGATAGCCGGGAAGACTCGATGCAAAGCCAGCTTCGCGAGTGCCCATCGCATTGCATTGCCCCGTAATTGAGAAAGGCGAAGCTCCTGCGCGTCCGATATTGCCGGTGATCAGAGCGAGGTTGTTGATGGCGTTGACCGTCTCAGTGCCTTTGGTGCTGTGATTGACACCCATCGTCCAGCCAATGAATGCAGCCTTGGCGTGAGCGTAGAGCATAGCTGTCCTGTGAATCAGTTCAGGAGCAAGCCCGGTGATTTCTGCGGCATACTCCAACGTATAAGGAGCAAGCGAGGCACGCAGTTCTTCAAAGCCTGTGGTGTGGCGCTGAACATAATCGTGGTTGTAGAGATCTTCATCGATGATGATGCGCAACATTGCGTTGAGCAGCGCCAGATCGGAGCGCGGCTTGAGAGGAAGATATACGTCGGCCATCATCGCTGTTTTAGTGACGCGCGGATCGGCCACTATCATGATCTTGCCTCTGTTATCATCCAGGCGCGTGCATAGGATGGGATGATTATCCGCGACGTTTGCACCGATAAGAAAAATGACGTCGGCTGTCTCCATATCGGCATACGCGCCCGGAGGTCCGTCGCTGCCGAAGGAGCGCTTGTAGCCGGAAACCGCCGTGGACATACAAAGCGTAGTGTTGCCGTCGTAATTGCTGGTTCCAAAGCCAAGCTGCACAAGCTTTCCCAGCGCATAGAACTCTTCAGTAAGTAACTGACCAGTGCTGATGACGCCCACTGACTGCTGTCCATATTTGCACTGCACAGCGCAGAAGCGATCGACCATTGTTTTCAGCGCTTCGTCCCAATCAATGCGCAACAGTTTTCCATCTTTGCGCAGCAGAGGATACTTCGCGCGATCCTCCGCGTCCAGAGCATAATGTTCCGACAATCCCTTTGGGCAGAGTTTGCCAAGGTTGACGGGATGATCGGGATCGCCGCGCACACTGACGACTTTTCCATTGCGCACACCGAGTTCCATGCCGCATCCCACCGAGCAGTAACCGCACGTACTTTTGACCCATTTGTCGGCGTGTTTGCGCGTCGAGGTGAAGCCCAGCACCGGATCGTTTCCGTAACTGTATCTCGCGGAGAGATTGTCCAGCCCACTTTTTCTGAGCACCCAGTTGAGTACATTCATACGGCCTCCACGGCGAGATATTCAGTAGCGATGTTGCTGGGAATGACGCTGACAAAGAAGAGATAGCGGCTCACAAATTCACCGGCAATCAAAAGCAGCGCGATGGGAAGCGCGGCCCAGCGGCTCTGCGCAAAAGGCACCAGTAGCAAGCCAGCGCTGAGCAAGAGAAAACGCAGCATCAGAAGATTGGAGAGTACTGTAAAAAGCAGTATAAAGACGCCTCGGCGTTCATGAGAGGCGGAACGGGCCAGCCAGATAATTTTCACCGTAGCGGCTAGAAAGGTTGCGATACCTGAAAGTATGATGGCGGTCTGGGTGAGCGGAGATGCTCCTGAGAGAACATTCGCGCCCGCAGAACCGAGCAGGAAGGCAGTGAGATAAAATTCCAGAATGGTGAAGGGAGAATTCCACCCCGGCCGTCCTGGCGCCAAATACAGCCGCGCGCTGGCTCCAACGCCTCCTATGCCGAACAAGACCGTAATTCCTCCGAGAATCGCCGCAGTATGCGTGGGCAGAATCGCATTGGCATGATGCACGGTCGTGGCTAGTATCGCTATGATTTTGAGAAGACTGGAGACTTGCGAGAATGGCACTAGATCAAGTCCGCCGGGAAGAGTGAGCCACAGTGCTGCAGAATAGGCTGTCGCCGCATTGGCAAAGAGAGTGAACATGAGCACTTCACGGCTGAGCCAGGAGCGCCGCCACATCTTCAGTGCGCGCACTGCGTGTATGGGCCGTCCCAGATGCAGCGTGGAAGCGCCCAGAGCCAGAGTTGCAATCATCAATGCAACCAGAGCAGCCATCGGATGCAGGCGCGCTCCCAGGATTTGCATCAGCCAAATGGAAGTGAAAGCGCCGACCGAAAGTTGCGTCAGCACTGTCATCACCACCAAAGGCCAGTGGGGATGCTCCGGGCGCAGGCGATTGAGATCGACCTTACTCATATTGCGCGGCATTCCTGTGGGCAGGGTAATGCGTGTCGTGGACAAACTGTCGTCAGCCGAAGGCATACCGGGTGAATTGGCGTCGGCGCAATATTGTTCGCGCCACTCGGCGGTGCGCACGACCTCGATGCGAATGGCGCCCTCGGGGCATGAGGCCGCACAGGCGGGGCTTTGACCTTGCGTCAGCCGGCCATAACACATATCGCATTTGCCGACGACACCGCGCTCCGGGTTATACTGCGGCACACCGTATGAGCAGTTCCAGGTGCAGTACTGGCAGCCGATGCAGATGTCGGCGCTATGAAGCACAATGCCGGTAGGGCCATCTTTGGAGTAGGCATCGACGGGGCAGCCGGTCATGCAAGTTGGCTCCAGGCAATGATTGCAACCCATCGAGAGATAGCTGCGAATCGTATCGGGATATGTTCCGCCTTCGACCTCGCCGACTCTGCGCCAGAGAATATCGGCGGGATTTCCGTTCTGCTCGTTGCAGGCCACCACACAGCACTTGCAGCCGATGCACTTGGTCATATCAAAATGAAAGCGGTATTGTTCCCCAGGTCCGGGTGGAGGTGGCAATGGAGTATTGGAACCGTAACCGCACAACTGAACGAGCTGATGCTCGGCCTTGGGAGCCGTGGCAGTCAGGTGGAAGGCGTCGTCGCCTGCCATGACTCGTTCGAGTAAGGGAAGTTCCATGAGCGGCTCCATCGATGCGCGCCGAGCGCGCTCTATGCGAAGAGATTGATTTGCGATAAACAGGTATAGAACCGCATACGGTTCTACACCGAGTAGATTGCCTGTGTAATTTGACTTGAAATTGCCTGGTGGTCAGGCTTGACTCTTCGCGGAGCCGGTGAGGTATCCCCTGGATTGAGAAGATCCGGCGCACTGGGCCGGAGATGCGCGAATCGAGCATTCTTTGTGAATGCCCTTCCGCGTGGAGGGATTGCGTTGAGCATAGCGTGAAATTGACTCACGCGCAAGAAGTATTTTTTATAGCTTGTTTTTCGGCATTTCTTTATGTCTATATAAAGAAAAACAAGTTTTCTTATTGCATTCTCGATCGAATGCGTGTTAATGAATTGTGAAGACGTAGCTCTGTTTCATCCGGTACCGGGACGTTTCGGTGGAACAGAAAAGGGCGGCGCTGTTCACGACAATCACCTTGTCGTTCGCCGTTCATATCCTCGCGCACTCTGCCGCTGCGCATTTGAATCATTACAATCCTTCGTGCCCGCAAGGCAGGCGCCTCAGTGTGTGCCTGCCTTGCGATGGTAATTTCACTCTCCTTGCTTCCCCAGCAAGAACCCACTATTGCGAATCGAGGCCAAAGAATGCGTAAATCCATTTCCCTGTGTCTTGCTCTTCTCTCTCTCAGCACAAGCGCCATCGCCATTGCGCAAAACAATTTCTTTACGCAATGGGAAGAGCGTGTGCGATCAACTTCGGCTCAACAGCCATCATGGGTCGTTCCGGTTTTTACGCCTTCTTCAGGGCTGGTACAACTGGCACGAGCTGATATGATTCGTCAGATTACGGCTGCACGCACGATCACCTGGAACTACGACGGAAGCAAAGGCTTCAATCTGATTCCCTGGTACAAAACCGAGGTCGATGTAAATCTTCCTCCTTACATTCAGCACAATACGGCAGCAGCAAAGGATGGTGCGGGCGATCTGTCGTTTCTGATGAAATATCGAGTCGCTGCTGCCAACGAGAAGCAAGGCTCTTACTCGGTGAGCGCGGCTGTGGCTGCTACTGTTCCTACGGGGAGCTATAAGAACGGAGCGTTGAGCGGTACCGTCTCTCCTACGATATTTTTGGGCAAAGGGTACGGCGCACTTGACGTGCAAACAGCGGCCTCGGTCTCACTGCCCACAGGCCATACAAGTACTTTGGGCCGCCCGGTGAGTTGGAATACTGCGTTTCAGGGCAAAGTGAAAAAGATATACTGGCCGGAGGTTGAGATCAATTCGACCTTTTACCGGGGCGGTCCCAACGACGGCAAAGTGCAGACTTTCGCTACGCCTGGAGTCATGATCGGAAAGATCAAATTCCGCTCCGATCCAAAAGATCGGCTGGGCTTATTTTTTGGCGTGGGCGATCAGATTGCCCTCTCAAGTTATCACGCCTACAACCATGCGTTGTCGTTTTCTACGCGCATCGTCTTCTAATTGCCGACAGTTGTTCACATATATCTAACCGGCCGTGAACGTCGTCAGCTCAAAGGCGCTCACGGTCGTAGAAATTCATCGGGATATACTCGATAAACACAGAAACAGTTTCAATTTCCTGATGAAATCACAACGGTTGCTAGTGCTAAAATTATTCTGAATCTGCGCATATGCGGCCATTTCTTGACGCCTCAAACCATTGTGAGGAGGCATGGTTGCTCGAAGATTCGGATTGTTTATACGGAGAAGATCATGCCAGGGGCAAATTTTGACGGGTTGCGGGTTCTGAGTCTGGAATCGCGCCGCGCGAATGAAGTTGCCAAACTGATACGCACCTATGGCGGCGAAGCGCTTACTGCGCCTGCGATGCGGGAGATTTCTCTCGAATCCAACAAGCCGGTCATCGAATTTGCCGAAGCTCTGATGCGCGGAGCCTTCGATCTGGTAATTTTTACGACCGGCGTTGGAGTACGTTCGCTGGTCAAGATCGTCTCCGATGTGATGGATCGCGAGCGCTTTCTGACTGCGCTGCGTTCGGTCAAAATCGCTGCGCGCGGCCCCAAGTCTTCGAGCGCTCTGCGTGAGCTTCAGGTGCCGATCACCGTTGTTTCTCCGGAACCATTCACATGGCGCGCAATGATGTCCGCCCTGGAAAAGGAGCTGGGCTCCTCGCTGGAGGGCATGAATCTGGCGGTGCAGGAGTATGGCACCTCCAACCCGGAACTGCTCACAGCACTGGCCGAGAAGAGCATCTCCATTACACGGCTGCTGGTGTATCAATGGGCTCTTCCTGAGGATGTTCAGCCCTTGCGCGAAGCGGTGCTGGCATTGGCGCATGGCCATGTGGACATCATTCTCTTCATGAATGCGGGGCAGGTGATGCATCTGTTTCTCATGGCCGAGAGGATGGGCTATGCAGATGCGCTGCATGAGGGCTTCCGCTCAACGCTCATCGGATCAATCGGTCCCAGCACGACAGAGGGAATGGCCGCTAATGGGCTGCATCCGGATTACGAGCCGACGCAATCGAAGATGGGATTTCTCATCAACGAGCTGGCGCAGAATAGTCATTCGCTATTGGAAAAGAAGCGTTCTGCGGCTTCGCTGCACGTTAGCAGCACACCGCTTCCTCCGGTTAGCCCGTTGCTGCGCGCTGATTCCTCCGCGACGCCGGTTGTGGTCAAGCCTGAACGCGGCGCACTCTCGGGAGTCGATTTCCTGCATGAGATTGGCAGCCGCATGGCAGCCTCCGACCCTCTGCATACTGTGCTCAATCGCATTGTGGATTTCGCTTGCTCAGTGATCAATTGCGACTCCTGCTTTGTCTATGTTCTCGAAGACAATCAACTGGTTTTGCGCGCCTCTAAAAATCCCCACGCGGATATTGTCGATCATCTGGGCCTTTGGCTCGGCCAGGGAATTACCGGATGGGTTGGGTGGCATCGCGAGCCAGTGGCCATCAGCTCAAAAGCATTGCAGGATCCGCGCTTCAAGCGTTTTCCCGAGTTGCCTGAAGATACCTTCGAGGCTTTTCTTTCAGTTCCAATTCTCTGCCGCGGAAAACTCGTCGGTGTCATCAATCTACAGCATCTCAAACCATATCAGCATACCGAAAATGAAGTCCGGCTTTTGACGACGATCGGCCATCTGGTGGGCGCTGAGCTGGAGCGGGCACGACTGGAGACAGAGATCGTTCAACTCTCCGACCGCCTGGAATCGCGCAAGCACATCGAGCGCGCTAAGGGCGTCTTGCAACGCGACTTCGGGTTGGATGAAGAGGCCGCCTACAAAGCGATGCAGCGAGAAAGCCGACAGCGGCGCAAGACCATGCGGGAGATCGCCGAGGCGATTATTCTCAATGAGGATTTGCGCAAGAGCCGTCTGGGTGAGGCTGGAAAACCATCGCCGTATGAAGATAGCATAAGGAAAGCAAAGAATTAATCTTCTCCATCTTGTGATGTATATTAACTTGCGCTACACTCTGAATACGAGGTGGACAAAGCCGTCTACCTGCCTTCCGCTTCCCCGCACCGTGCCGTGCCTGGGGCGATCAACAAAGTAATTTCGTCTCTCCATGCTCCGCGACGAGCCTTGAATCTTCCGCGTAGTTTGCGGCATTCATCTGCTCTCGTGCCGCTTTGTGCACTGCACAGAAGCGCTTTCACCGGGCACTCCGGTCCTCCTTCACGGACGGACTTCATGGAAGGAAGAATGGCATGGCTACTCCAGCGACTTTCAACATCCAGGAATTTACAACCGAGCAGAAGGATTATCTGCGCGGCATCTTTTCGAGCGTTGCGGAACTCGGTGCGCATCCTTTTGTAGGCCACACCGCAACAGGCCTGCTGACGAACGAACCAACGCTGGCTGCAACAAATCTGGCCGATCCTGCGGAAGAAACCTATCACGGCACGCCGGTCTCCGATCTTTGCCGCGAAGAGCTTTGGAAGTACGAACAGAATCCTCTCGACATTTGGGACAAGTTAGTTGCTCATGCCGATGAGAATCGCGCTCCAGCCGCGGACGACTTGTTTCGCTTCAAGTTTCATGGGTTGTTTTATGTGGCTCCGGCGCAGGATTCGTTCATGCTTAGACTGCGCATCCCCGGCGGCATTCTTACCGCGCATCAGATGCGCGGACTGGCTGCGATGGCCGCCGATTGGGGTTCGGGGCGCGCGGACATCACCACCCGCGCCAACCTGCAGATTCGAGAATTCCAACCTAAGGATATTGTGCGCGTCCTCAATAAACTGCAATCGCTTGGTTTGACATCGCGCGGCGCAGGCGCCGATAACATTCGCAATATCACCGCATCGCCGATCACCGGTCTTGATCCGACGGAACTCTGTGATGTGGCTCCGCTCGCCGAAGCGCTTCACTACTACATTCTCAATAGTCGCGATCTCTATGGGCTGCCGCGCAAATTCAATGTAGCCTTCGACAATGGCGGCTCCATCAGCGTAGTCGCCGACACCAATGATATTGGCTTTGTTGCAGTGCGGGTGGGCGAAGGGCACAGCGTCCCCGCAGGGATTTACTTCCGTGTATTGATTTGTGGCATCACGGGACATAAACAATTTGCTACCGATTGCGGTCTGCTTTTAAGAGCCGATCAAACTGTAGCCGTGGCCGCTGCCATGATTCGCGTCTTCAGCGAGAATGGCGATCGCACGGATCGCAAAAAGGCGCGGCTCAAATATCTTATTGATCGCTGGGGTGTGGAGAAGTTTCTCGAAGAAACGGAGAAGCGGCTGGCCTTTCCGCTGATCCGTGTAGCTGCCGAAGAGTGCGCGCCACGCCTGCCTATTGATCGCGCCGGACACATCGGCGTTCACGCGCAACGTCAGGCAGATCTTCACTACATTGGAATTTCAGTTCCAGTCGGTCGTCTTCCAGTAGCGCAAATGCTGGCATTGGCCGATGTAGCGAGTCGCTTCGGAAGCGGCGAGATTCGCCTGACAGTTTGGCAGAATCTTTTGATTCCCAACATTCACTCGGCAAATCTGAATGAGGCGTTGGCCGCAATTCGCGCGGCTGGCCTGGACTGCGCCGCTGGAACTTTCTTGCGCAACACGATTGCATGCACTGGAAATCAGGGATGCAAATACGCTTCGACAGACACCAAGAGACATGCAGTCGAATTAGCCAACTTGCTTGATGCGCGCTTCAAGATCGAGCAGCCAATCAACCTGCACGTGACCGGCTGCCCTCACTCCTGCGCACAGCATTACATCGGCGACATTGGTCTGCTTGGCATAAAGGTGGGCGGAGAAGAAGGTTACCAAGTTGTCATTGGCGGCGGCTCGGATCAGGACAAAGGGTTGGCGCACGAACTAATTCCGGCCATCGCCTACCGCGATTTGCCGCCTGTAATGGAGCAGCTCTTTGCGTCTTACACCGAACGGCGCATCACTGATGAATCATTCCTTGACTTCAGTCGCAGACATAGCACGACTGAATTGCAATCATTCTGCACAGTAAAGGAGCAGGTGTAATCATGTCGGCCAATATCCCATTCATTCCGGAAAGCGCTCCCTTTACACCCGAACAGAGAGCTTGGCTCAATGGCTATCTTGCCGGACTTTTTACAAATAGTGCCCAGTCCGTCGCGGCAGAAACAAAATCTTCGCTGCGCATTGCTATTCTTTATGCTTCACAATCGGGCACAGCGGAAGGACTGGCGCGCAAACTGGCCAAGGAATTGAAGGCGCAAGGTCATCAGCCTGCGGTATCAACATTAGTTGGCTATTCACCGGCAGCATTGGCAGCGGAGAAGTTCGCTCTGATTTTTGCCAGCACTTATGGCGACGGCGAAGCTCCCGATGGCGTTCAACCATTTTATGAAGAGCTATGCCTGGAGCATTTTCCTCGCTTTGAGAAACTGTCCTACTCGGTCTTCGCACTTGGCGACCGTCACTATGAAAACTTCTGCAAGTTCGGTAGAGACCTGGATACAAAGCTCGCGGCGCTGGGCGCAAATCGTCTGTCTAACCGCATCGATTGCGATGTGGATGTGGACGAGCCACTGGCACAGTGGAAGGCGGAAGTTCTTTCCCGCCTTAGCGAAACAGCAGCCACAAACAAACCTGTGAAAATTGCGCCTGACGTCGTAGTAACAGAAAAGCCCGCACCGGATGCCTCGTTCACCCGCGACAATCCAGTCTTTGCTCCTCTGGTGGACAAGAAAGACCTTACTCACAAAATGTCCAGCAAGACAACGCTCCATCTGGCATTTTCCATTGAAGGAACAGGCATTCAATACGAAGCCGGCGATGCCTGCGGCGTGCTGCCCACCAATGATACCAATCTGGTTGCTGAGATTCTGCAGGCGTTGCGCTTTAACGGCAATGAGCAGGTGCAATGCAGTAATGCTGAAACTCTTGCGCTGCACAGCGTGTTGACACATCACTTGCAGATTACTCGCCTCAATCGCAAGATGGTCACCGAGTATGCAAATCTCGGCAAATGCGCGCCGCTGCTTTCACTGCTCGAACCCAAGCATCAGCCTGAGTTGGACAGATACGTCTATGGCCGTGGATTGATTGATTTGTTGATGGAATTTCCCGGCGTGGTGCAAACTCCCGAAGAACTTGTGACGATGCTGCCGAAACTGACACCGCGCCTCTATTCCATCTCTTCGAGTCCGCTGGCTCATGCCGGAGAGATTCATGCTACGGTGGCCGTGGTTCGTTACAACGCACACAACCGCGAGCGTGGCGGTGTATGCTCAACGCTCTTCGCGGATAGAGCCTCGATCACTGACCGCCTGCCGCTCTACATTCAACCCAACAAGCGCTTCAGGATTCCGAGTGATTCCAATGCGCCGATGATTATGATTGGACCCGGCACCGGGATAGCTCCGTTTCGCGGCTTCCTGCATGAGCGCCGCGCATTGGGCGCTAAGGGAAAAAACTGGCTCTTCTTTGGAGAGCGTAGCGCGGCCACCGATTATCTTTACCGCGATGAATTGGAGGCCATGCGGGCGGACGGGCATTTAACTCGTCTGGACACGGCCTTTTCACGCGATCAGGAAGATAAGATTTACGTACAGGACAGAATGCAGGAGGAGGCCTCGTTGTTTTGGAGTTGGTTGCAGGATGGCGCGGGCGTCTATGTCTGCGGCGATGCAGCGCGCATGGCAAAGGATGTGCACACAACCTTGTTGACAATCGTTGAAAAACAGGGAGGAATCTCAGGTGTAGCAGCGGAGGAATATGTGCAGAACCTCAGTGAGCAGCATCGCTACCACCGCGACGTTTATTGAGTATCTGCCGGCACAATTTCCAATTCGCAATCCGATAGTATGAGAATAGGGATGCAGAATGAAAGTGATTCATTTGTACATTTCGCCGGGACACAATTTCTTCGGCCATCACGAACAACCGCCCGGTGAGCACGTGCTTATCGAGAAAGCTGAGATCCATTGCGTGGCCGGTCGCGGGGTGGAAGGAGACCGGTTTTTTGACTACAAGGACAACTATAAGGGCCAGATTACGTTTTTTTCCTCGGAGGTTTTTGAAGAGTTGTGTCGTCATCTTGGCGTACGCGACAAATCGCCAGGCGCAACGCGCCGCAACGTGATTACCGTGGGCCTGAATCTGAACTCCTTGATCGAAGAGGAGTTCGAAGTTCAGGGTGTGCGTTTCGCCGGAGTTGCCGAATGCGCGCCTTGTTACTGGATGGATAAAGCCATTGCGCCAGGCGCAGAGGAGTTTCTCAAAGGCCGCGGCGGCTTACGGGCGCGGATTCTAACCGATGGAATTCTTGCCGTTGAATCATGAAACTGAATCTAGCCGCTTACTTCGCGCGAAACATCAGTCGTAGAGGGGTTGCAATGAATCCATTGATCGATCCAATCGGCAGACGCATAGATTATCTGCGAATATCGGTCACTGACCGCTGTAATGAACGATGTCTTTACTGTCTAACTGAGAATCATGCCGGATGGATGCCGCGCGCCGAAGTTCTGAGCGATGCGGAGTTGATCGCGATTGTAAGAGCCGCGGTATCGCTCGGGTTTAAGCGCTTTCGCGTGACGGGTGGCGAGCCTCTTTTACGCGCAGGGATTGTGGATCTGATTGGGCGGATCATTGCGTTTCCGGGTGTTGAATCAGTCATGCTCTCCACCAACGGACTTCTTCTTCCCGCACTGGCCCAGCAACTCTACGATGCAGGTTTGAGCAGTATCAACATCAGCTTGGATGCGCTTGATGGGGCCGCTTATCGCGCAATCACAGGAGGTAATATCGAGCCGGTTCTGCGCGGCATCGAACTCGTGAGAGATATCGGCTTTCCATCGGTGAAGCTGAATACCGTTTTGATGAAGCGAAAGAATGAGAACGAGATTATTCCCCTGCTGCATTACGCGGCCAGCAAGGATATTGCGATACGATTCATCGAACTGATGCCGGTTAGTTCAACGGAAATGTTGAAAGACAATATCTTTCTTTCAATCAGTGAAGTGCGGAAACTCTTGCAGTTGCACTATACGATGGTTCCGCTAGACGAGCATCTTGGCTCAGGACCGGCCAAATACTATCATCTTCCCGAACTAGGAGCAACCGTTGGCCTGATTGGCGCTATGAGTGACTTGCATTTCTGCGATCAATGTAACAAGATGCGATTGACCTCCGATGGCAAGTTAAGGCCTTGTCTGGGCAACCACCTGGAAACGGATCTGATGCCCGCGTTGCGCCCCTCTGTTAATCAACCAGCATTGCAAGAACTGTTTCTAAGCACACTGGCCGAAAAGCCTGTAGAGCACTCCTTCCGCGAACAGTTTGTGCCATTGCGCGGAATGACAGCCATTGGTGGATAAGATGAAAATCAAAGTTGTCGTCTTTGCCGACGTACGTATCGCCCTTGGCTTCAGCGAACGCATCGTGGAGGTTTCGGAGACAGAAACTCCACGCAATATCTTGCACGGTATTGCGCCGGATTATGTTCTCGATAAATCAATTCGCGTAGCAGTAAATCAGAATTATGCCGACTGGGACTTGCCTGTTGGAAATGCCTTCGAGATGGCTATTATCCCATTGGTGAGCGGCGGCTGACATGAAGATGCATATTGAGTTAACTCATCAGGCGATTGTTCCTCCCGATGCGCTATCCGTTGGTTTGGAGGTTGGCGCTCTAGTCAATTTTCAGGGGATCGTCCGAGAGAGCGAAGATGGAATTATCATTGCTGGTCTTAATTATGAAGCACATGAACCTATGGCGCGATCGATGCTGGAAAGAATTCTTTCGGACCTCGCCCTCTTGCATCCCTGCGAAGAAGTGTGGGTGATTCATCGCCTGGATTTTGTGCCGGTGGGCGAGATTGCGCTTTTTGTGCGTGTTCGCTCCAAGCATAGGAAAGCTGCGTTGCTACTGACCGATGAATTGATTGATCGAATCAAGCAAGATGTGCCGATATGGAAATCAGTTTAAGCGCATTGCGGGCATAGTATTGGAAAGAGGAAAATCAAGATGTGCGAAAGCTCTGTTGAGAATAATCATGATCGCTACTCGCGCCAGATTCGCTTTCGCGAAATAGGTGAAGCGGGGCAGGCGCGGCTTGCGCAGGCGCGAGTTGCAATCGTCGGCTGTGGTGCTCTGGGTAGTGTGCAGGCAGAGTTAATGGCGCGGGCAGGTGTTGGTTTTTTGCGCCTGATTGATCGCGACATTCTTGAGTGGAGCAATCTACAGCGGCAGATGCTGTATGACGAAAAGGACGCTGCTTATGCGCTTCCCAAAGCTACTGCCGCTGCCACTCGCTTGAAGGCCATTAACTCCAGCATTGAAATTGAATCGGCAATTCGAGATCTTACTCCTGAAACAGCCGATGATCTTCTGGCAGATGTGCATCTGATCTTGGATGGTACGGATAATTTCGAAACACGTTATCTGATTAATGATTACGCACTTTGTCACAATATTCCATGGATATATGGCGCGGCAGTGGGCAGTTATGGATTGAAGATGCCCATCCTTCCAGAAAAAACCTGTTGCCTTCGCTGTATGTTGTCCGAGCCTCCGCGAAGCGCGCAGCAGACTTGTGCGACCGAGGGCGTTTTGGGACCGATCACAACCACGATTGCGGCTCTGCAGGTTGCAGATGCTCTTATGATTCTTTCAGGGCACGCCGAGGAGGTTTCCAGAAAACTCACCATCATTGATGTTTGGTCTGGTAATACTCAACAGACGCCGCAGCCTCCAGCGAATCCCGATTGTCCCGCCTGTGGCCGCAGAGAGTTCTCTTATCTAGCCGGAAAACATCGCGTACATATTGCGTTGTGCGGCCGCAATGCTGTCCAGATTTATAGTAAAGATCGCCATTTGGATTTACCTGAACTGGCACAGCGTCTTGCATCGTTGGGAACAGTGCGGGTCAACGAGCTTGCGTTACGCGCACAGATTGACAACTACGAAATCATAGTTTTTTTCGACGGGCGCGCAATTCTGAAAGGCACCACCGATGTTAGCGTCGCACGTGGTTTGTATGCCCGCTACATAGGAAACTAATGAGGTTATGCATGAATAGATCGAGGGTAAGAGGTATCCTATTAGACGCAAGATTCCTCGCGGAAACGATTTATCTAGATGAGGGAATGGTGGTCAATATCCCTGGTTCACAACTTACCCAAGAATTGCCGCAGTGCAAAAGTAGGGTGGAGAAAAGCGATGACTAAGTTGACGCATCTCGACAGTCAAGGACTGCCTCGCATGGTGGATGTCAGTAGCAAGCTGGAAACACTTCGTGAAGCGAAGGCCGAAGCTGTTCTCTGGGTAGGTCATGAAGTAGTGAGCGCCATCCGGGATGGCCACACACCCAAGGGAAATATCTTTGAGACGGCGCGCATCGCCGGAGTCATGGGAGCTAAGCGCACTTCAGAACTGATTCCGCTTTGTCACGCACTGAGCCTCACACACGTCTCGGTGGATATGGAGTTACTCGAAAACCGCATCGTGATTCGCACCTGTGCACGTACACGCGGATTGACCGGAGTCGAAATGGAGGCGCTAACAGCCGCATCAATTGCCGGCTTGACTCTTTACGATATGCTGAAGGCTCTCTCCAAAGAGATGCGCTTGGATGGTGTCAGGCTCGTGGCCAAATCTGGGGGACGCAGTGAGGACTATAGCGCCGAGGCTCCATCGACGGGAATTCTGGCCGCTGTTATCACCGTATCCGATCGCTGCGCAGACGGTTCAATGAAGGACACTGCCGGACCCGCAGTGGTTGCATTGCTGACACAAAAACTAGGCGCGCAGATTGCATCGACTTGTATTGTTCCCGATGAGAAGGAGCGAATAACGGCTGAGCTGACAGACTTGAGCGACCGAAAAATTGATTTGGTAATTACGGTTGGCGGCACGGGGATTTCCCCGCGAGATGTTACACCCGAAGCCACAAGGACAGTGATTGACCGCGAGATGCCGGGATTGGCCGAAGCGATGCGCGCAGCCTCATCTCATGTGACTCCGAATGCGCTTCTCTCCCGCGCCATCGCTGGCGTTCGCGGTAAGACCCTGATTCTGAATTTGCCGGGAAGCCTGAAAGGAGCAACCGAAAATTTCAGCGCAGCTCTTCCCACTCTGCCTCACGCCTTGAGAATCTTGCTAGGCGAAGCTGCACATATAGAGAATGACGAGGAACGTTTTGCTTCTTATGCCTCTGTACAGGGTTTAATAGCTGAGCAGAATTCCGCGGAAAATGAGCAATGATGTAGCGACTGCTACTCGATTTTTGTGATCTCGTCGTCCTTTTCATTAAGCTGATCGCTTTTTTATCCTCCCGTTGGATTATGCCAAGCGCCTGTGACAAAAGTCGCTTCCTGTTAGAATTTCCGAGTGAACTCTCAACGAACCGATCTCGCCGCAGTCCTCGAAAAAGCCGCATTGTTCTCAAATCTTTCTCAACCTGAACTGCAAATGCTTTCCGCCCGATCGGTGCGCAGATTATTCGGCGCAAATGAGTTGCTGTTTTCTGAAGGCGAGCCATGCAATGGACTGCATATTATTGCACGGGGCAAGGTACGCCTCTTCAAGACCTCGGTAAACGGCCGGGAACAGGTGTTATCTGTGAACGTATCCGGCGAGTCTGTCGCCGAGATACCTGTCTTTGATGGCGGTCCTTATCCTGCTTCCGCTGTAGCCATCGAAGAAACGGAGATTGTCTTCATCTCGCGGCGCGACTTCAACGCCTACTGCATTGAGCATCCCGAGGTTCCGTTGAAGGTGCTGAAAGTGGTAGGCGCCAGACTGCGAAACCTCGTGGGTATCATCGAGGAGTTGTCATTCACTACCATTCGACAACGGTTGATTTCGACATTGCTCAAACTAGCTCTAAGCGAAGGCAGGAAGACCGCGAACGGCGTCGAGTTTCAACTGCCGGCGAGCCATCAAGAGCTGGCTAGCCAGCTTGGAACAGTGCGTGAACTGATCTCGCGCAACCTGATGCGGCTGCAGGCGGAAGGGTTGCTGGAAGTGGATGCGCGACAGATTGTTGTGAAGGATCTCGAAGGCCTCAGCGCGCTTTTAGATGCGGCGTCGTAGCCGGTTTAGACCCCGAGTGACATAAGTTATGGTTATTGCTTCTCCGATAGAAATAACTTCTCAAACAGAATCAGAGAGGCTCGCTTCTTTTTCCGGATGCGCCCAGCTATAGGCAGAACCCAGCCATGAGACTCCAGATCGAGCTTCGGGCAGATGTGGAAGCAGTGCCCATAGTCCGATGAGGGCAAGTCCTACAAGATTTGGGAAAAGCAAAGGAGCCATTGGAGGAGCGCCATTCACTAACTTGTCGAAGAGGTCGTGGCCCGACTCAACAAGGTTCGCACGCATATGAAACCAGAATCCCAACACTCCTACAATCGCTTGTGCGCACATTACCAGCAAACAGAGATCGAGAAAACGGCGTGTGACGGTAACAATGATCGGAACAATTAGAAATCCTGTCGCGAATGCCGACGAAATTACGGGAATCCATTCGGTTCGAGCGAAAAATCCGTTCGACGCATGATCCATGAGTGACAAAACAAAGTTCCCGAAAAAGCCGCCGAGTGCAAGCAATGTCACCCAACGCGCCCACTCCACGCTGCGCGCCGCAACCATGCGATTCATAAGCAGCAAAAATCCGAGTCCGGTATAAGCCAACGGCGCTGCAAATGGCGCGGCATACGTGAGGCTCTTCAGAGTTTTGTCGAGGAAGAACCGGCTCTCCAAGTGGTAGAGAACACCCGCCAGTCCTACCAGTACTGCGAGCCAGCCAATCAGATAGCCAACATCCCGCCACGCCGATTGCAACTTCCAAACCCAGCGCAATGCGATCATGTAGCCGAGCACCAGCGGCGCGCCTATCGAGAAATACAGTGGAATATACTCCGCGGCCTTCTGGAAGTGATTGACCGAGTGTGCAATGTAGATATCCGCTGCGAGGATGGCTAAATTCACAGTGACAAACAGCTCCACCCAAAGCTGAGGATCGTGCGCCCACCGCAGACGCGGTCCGGCGACGATTCTCTGAACACGTGTGAGCAGTTTACTTATGCGCATATTCTCTCCGCAGTTCATCGGCGTCACGCTGAAGCTCAACGGTCTTTGCCAGCAGCTCAAAGTTGCCGTGCCACTGAACGAAATCCGCGCCGCCCATGAACGCTCCGTGCTTGCTGGTGCGGCCGTCGTAGTGCCATAAATTGAAATACGTGAAGTCGATGGGATGCGTGAAGGGCGGTCCGCTCAGTGTACCGTCTTTGTGCAGGCCGTCCATGATGTCTTTGGCCGCGAGAACCTTTTCGTTGGTGCTTCCAACTACCTGTTCAGCCTGCGCATAAACGCGGTCAATGGTCGCTTGCGTGTGACACTGCGTGCAGACCTGCTTCATGTTGATCTGGGCCTGGAGATAATTGGGGCGATGCGTGCTGACGGCGTCGGCAAGATACCAACTAAGCCGATCCGATGGATTGTGCGTGACTTTGAGTCCGTTGATGCCGCTCATGTGGCAGGTGGCGCAGGTGGGCACGAACATATCGCGCGTTGTGAGAGTGCGCGGATCGGCATCGAGCTTGAGCAGGTTGCGCTGGGCGGCGAACATGACGCCGTGCTTGGATTCGTTGTATATCTCCATTTGGGAGTGGTCGGGACCCATATGGCACTGGCCGCAAGTGGTGGGCAGGCGCGCGAGGGCGACTGAACTGGTGTGGCGCGAGTGGCATTCAGTGCAACTGCCGATGGTGCCGTCGTCGTTTGGTTTGCCGATGGCGTGGCACTGCTCACAGCCAGAGGTGATGGCAGGATGACCTTCAGGCAATGTGAGCGGATTGGGCGGACGCCTGGTGCCGCCCGGTTGAAACTGCTCGCTAAAAGAAACCTGCTCGGCGCTCAGGCCCTGCTCTCCATGCACGGCGGCCCAACTCGGAGCGGCGTGGCGGCTGCGCATGAACTCCCGATAAACGCCTTCGTGGCAAGAGCGGCAATTACCGGCTGTGAGGTGAGCGCTGATCACGAAGCCGTGATGATCGACCTTCTGCTGATTCGGAGCCGGCTGATGGCAGTCCAGGCAATTCACGCCTTTTTTCGCGTGAGCAGACATCTCGTATTCGTGCACCACGGAGTACTGAAGGCGCGCATGGCACTCCGCGCACTTTCCCGATGCCCGGACAAAATCTGCAGTAGGCTGCTCGGTTTCGGCCTTGGGCCGGGCGCGATTGACAAGAAACGCCGACAAGATGAGCGCGAACGCAATTACAACCGCAATAAATACAGAACGGAAAGACATGGACACAAATCCCCCGGGATCATCGGTCTGGTGTATTTGGCACGCTGATTTTCAAGCGCACAAAGCCAGCGATCCAACTTTAGCATACTGATCCAGACTATCAATACCCCAAGGTTCGAGCGGGTAGAAACGCAATTTCAATCAAAAATGAGTGCCCGGAAACAGGATAACTCTCCAGGCACTCATTGATTATGCGAGCATTGCTGCCAAGTCTTCCTCTGCGGTCTTGATTGCCATGAGGTTGAATTTGTCGTGAAGCAGGTCAAGTACAGCGGGCGAAAGGAAGGCAGGTAGTGTTGGGCCGATGCGAATATTACGTACTCCTAAGTGGAGCAGCGTAAGCAGCACGGCGACAGCCTTCTGTTCATACCAGGACAAGACCAGCGAAAGCGGCAGATCGTTGACGCCGCACTCGAAGGCTTTCGCCAGAGCAAGTGCAATCTGCAAGGCAGAGTATGTATCGTTGCATTGGCCAACGTCGAGAAGGCGAGGCAAGCCGCCAACCTCACCAAACTCCAGTTTGTTGAAGCGAAATTTGCCGCAGGCTAAAGTAAGAATCATACAGTCATTTGGAATCGACTCAGCCAATTCCGTATAGTAGCTCCGGCCGGAACGCGCCCCATCGCAGCCACCAATCAAAAAGAATCGGCGAATACTGCCCGCTTTGACCGCTGCGATTACTCGATCTGCGACACTGAGGACCGCATTGTGGCCGAATCCAACTGTAATCTCTTCATCGGAACCATCTTGGTCGTAACCCTCGGTTGCCAAAGCTGCCGCAATCACAGGGGAGTAGTTCTGATCGGCAATGTGAACTACACCGGGCCAAGCAACAGCGCCAGAGGTGAAGATGCGGTGCTTGTATATCGCCGCGGGCTGCTGAATGCAATTCGAAGTCATCAGAATCGCGCCGGGAAACGCGGCAAACTCATCGGCTTGATCGGTCCATGCGCCTCCATAATTGCCGGCAAGGTGCGCGTATGCCTTCAGCTTGGGATAACCATGTGCCGGCAGCATCTCGCCATGCGTATAGACTTGGATACCAAGACCCTTCGTTTGTTCAAGCAAGGCATACAGATCGTGAAGATCATGGCCGGAGACAAGAATGGCTTTGCCCTTGCGAGCGCCGAGCCTGACTTTGGCAGGCTGCGGATGGCCAAAGGTTTCCGTATGCGCATGATCCAGAATTTCCATGACACGATAGTTGAGTTCACCGACTGCCAGTGCCTGACCAAGCAATTCCTCCGCTGTGGGAGAAGGATGAGTCTGAAAGTCCAGAATCTCGTGAATCTTCGCGTAGGAGAGCGGATCGCCTGCGCTCAGAGCAAGCGCGTGAGCTGCGTAAGCTGCCACTCCTTTTATGCCGTAAAGCACAAGCTCTTGCAGATTTGCAATCTCTTTCCCATCTGTCAGAAAGCGCGTAGGCAGAAGAGTTTTCTGGCCCTGGTCCAGAAGGCCTTCGAGAGTTGAGGCTGGAGTCCATACGGCTGGACCGTCAAGCGCAGGCGGAACAACTCCTGCTATTACACTGGTTTTCTCGTAAAGGGTGCGAGCTTCATCTCGAATCTCTACGGCTTTATGAATCAGCTCTACAAGGCTAATGGGATCGAAGTTTACATTCGTCAATGTGGCAAAGATCGCTTGGATGGTGAAGGCATCGATCTCAGGATCGGATGCGCCCTGTTGCCGCGCCCGATGTGCATACATCGATATGCCCTTGATTGCGTGGATCAGAAGATCCTGAAGAGTTGCAGTGGTCTCATCTTTTCCGCAGACTCCGAGAGTTTGGCATCCTTCTCCCTTTGAAGTCTGTTCGCATTGATAACAAAACATCGTTCGCACCTTCCGTAAATGAATTGGGTAGCAGGATCAGAATAGGTGCAGGTGCGAAGCAGCACAGCGACTAAAGTCACAGGGGCATCCATGCTCGGCAGATTGTGTCGATTTCTGCTTTGTGTGACCAAAGTCGCTGCGTTCGATATTGTCGCTCCGTTAGTGTGCAATTCAAGGAGATCAACATGACAACTACCGCGCAGACTGTTCGAGAAATTGCATTGAAAGATTCATCCTCGATTCGCGTCTTTGAGGCGTTTGGAATCGACTACTGTTGCGGTGGGAGAAAACCCCTCGCTGAGGCGTGCATAGCCGGGAAACTTGAAATAGACGCTGTGATTGCCGCACTGGAATCGGCGGCTAAGATCCCCGATATTGAAAACGATGATTGGACCAGCAAATCGCTGAAGAGCTTGAGTGAGCATATTGTGAATAAGCATCACGCCTATGTAAAACGGGAACTGCCAAGACTCGCCGTGCTTGCTGCGAAAGTTGTGAATCGTCATGGCGCAACCAAGGCGGAATTACCGGTCATCGCAGGAACATTAGCACAACTCGATATGGAACTCACGCAACATCTGGAGAAGGAAGAAGCCGTTCTGTTCCCTTACATAGTCGATCTCGAGAGAGCCATTTCTGATAATGTTGCAAAGCCACGAAGTTGCTTCGGCACAGTTGCCAATCCAATCGCGATGATGACGCAGGAACACGACGCAGCCGGAATGCTCCTCGCTGAAATTCGCCGACTCAGCCGCAACTTCACCACGCCTGATGATGCCTGCCCTACATTCCATGCCTTCTACGATGGCTTGAAGGAATTCGAGCAGGATTTGCATCAGCACATTCATCTGGAGAATAATATCCTGTTTCCGCGGGCAATTGAGCTGGAGCATTCCGCATCCTGAGAGCTTATCGAAGCTACTTTGATAGTGCGGATTCGCTCGAATCGATGTTGGAAAAGATCACTCTTCAACCGGGGCCTTCTTCCTGGCCCCGCGAAATGGCATACGAATGCGCAGGACGCGCTCGCGGCTGCGCTCCTCGTCGAGGTTGCGGGCGCGGGCTTGCAGCAGGTCTTCGAGCGAAATCATTCCTACGACTCTTCGCTCCTCACCGCTGTTCACCACCGGCATCCGCGTGAAGCCCGTTTCCGCCATGCGATATACGGCACTTCGCAGCGGCTCGTCCGCAATTGCCACAGCCGGATCATGGCGCGCAATGCCGGAGATCAAGGCGTCGCCGTCGCCAGACTCAGCCAAATCCTTGCGCGTGATTACACCGCTGAGGCGACGATCCGCATCAATGACCGGATATAAATGCTGCCCGCGAGAGGGATGGCCGTTCTTCAGCATCTTCCGTGCATCGCTGAGCGTGCCGCTCCCCTCGAAGGCAATCACGCGCGTGCGCATCACCTCGCGAACAAATTGCACCTCCAGCGGATCGACGCTGTACTCGCGGCTGAGATGAAAGCCGCGGCGAGCCACCTTCTCGGTCAGTATCGAGCGCTTCAACACCAACACTGTGAAGGTGTGAGCAATGGTAGCAGCAACAAGCAAAGGCAAGATCATATTGACGTCATGTGTCAGCTCCACAGCGAATACAATTCCGGTGAATGGCGAACGCATCGTGCCGCCGAGAATTGCTCCCATGCTGACCAATGGCCAGAAGCCGGCTCCAGCAGCGGGGAGAAACAATGCTTCTAGACCGCCCAGCGCGCCGCCCATCATCAGCAGCGGTGCCAGGACTCCGCCCGATGTGCCAGACCCCAGCGATACCGCCCAGATGGTGGACTTGACCAGCAAAACGCCCAGCAAAATACCGATAGCGCCGCTGCCCTGGAGGAGCGAGCCGATGGTGTCATAACCGACGCCGAGGGCTTGCGGGAAGATCATGCCTCCCAGTCCGATCACCAAACCTCCGATTGCCGGCCGCCACATCCAGTGAATCGGCAGCTTTGCGAAGGCATCCTCAGCCGCGTATACAGCGCCGGTAAGCAATGCGGATGATGCGCCCGCAAGCAGTCCGCAGATGATGCAGCCGATGAGGCCGCCCGGACCGATGAATACAGAATGCGCGGGCGTGGGAAAGAGCGGGCCGAGGCCGATCAGGTAGCGCCGCGCGGCGCCCGCGGTTGCGCTGGCCAATGCCACAGGAATCAGACTGCGCGGCTTCCATTCAAAGAGCAGCAGTTCGACTGCAAGCAGAATCGCCGCGAGCGGCGCTGCGAATGTGGCGGACATACCCGCAGCCGCTCCGGCCACAAGCAGCGTCTTTCGTTCGGGGCTGGTGAGATGAAAGAATTGCGCAATCATCGAGCCGAACGCGCCGCCGGTCATGATGATGGGACCTTCCGCGCCGAATGGTCCTCCTGTTCCGATCGACAGCGCCGCCGAAAGCGGCTTGAGTATTGCCAGTTTCGGATCTACTTTGCTGCCGCTGATCAGAATCGATTCGATAGCCTCCGGTATGCCATGTCCGCGAATCCGTTCCGATCCGTATCGCGCCATCAGGCCGATGATCACCCCGCCGGCAACGGGAACCAGTATGGCCCACCAGCCGAGGTGATTTCCCGCGGGTGAAACCAGATTGCTTCCGAGTCGCTGGTAATAGAAGAGGTTAGTGAAGAAGCCGATTAGCCGCAGCAGAGCAAGCGCGACGAACGCGCCAATAAGACCGATGACCATGGCCAGACCGGAAATCGGCACAACACGAATGGTAGTTGTGAAATCGCCTAGTTTCTTTAGTTCGGCAGAAAGTTTCATTGACCCTCATCACCCCGGGTAGGATTCTCAACTTTGCCGTTCCGGCCAAATGCCGCAGAACGATATGCATCGTGAGATCCATTGATAGGCAAAACCTACGATCGCGATTTCATTTGGCCCCCGAGCCGGCACAATTCCGTAAATGCGTTTTGATATGTTCCAATGCGCCTACCAGATGTGGCGCCAGCTCATTCAGCTCGCGCGCATGGTCGCCAGCAAGCCTTCCAAGAAGCAGTTTCCCTTTGCGCGTAAGCCGCAAGATCGCCCGACGTTTGTCGGATATGTCCTTGGATCGCGCAAGCATACCTTCGCGCTCCGACCGGTTCACAAGTTCTACTGCGCTGTTATGCTTCAATCCAAGCCGCTTGGCAGCATAGGCAACCGTCACCACTGCTCCCTCCGGAGCCCCGGCTACTTGCAAGAGAAGCTGGTGCTGTTTCGGTTGTAGCCCTGTGTCAAACGCCGCGTCTTCGCTGAATTGCAGGAAGCGGCGCAGTTCAAAACGAAACTCAGCCAAAGCGCGGAGCAACGGATCAGCCCCGCATATAGCAGTCTGAACTCTCGCGTATATATCGTATCACGATATATATGTAATACGCCAAGGCATTTACGCCGCTTTACATTTATCCTCGTAATTGGCAAGCTCATGAGGGGCGAGTATTTCCACAGTGCCGCCGCGCGCGTCTAATCGATGGAGTTTTCAATGACCGCTGAATTGATTCACCGACTTCACTTTGCCTTTACCATCACCTTCCACTATCTGTTTCCTCAACTCACGATGGGTCTCGGGCTTCTCATCGTTGTGCTCAAGTCAGTGGCTCTCAAAACTGGCAGCGAGCAATGGGATCGAGCAGCGCGCTTCTGGGGCCGCGTCTTCGCCATCAACTTCGTCTTTGGCGTGGTCACCGGTATTCCCATGGAGTTCGAGTTCGGCACCAACTGGGCGCGCTTCTCGCGCCTCTCCGGCGGTGTGATCGGCCAGCCGCTGGCTATGGAAGGCGTCTTCAGCTTCTTTTTGGAATCGGCCTTTCTCGGTCTGTTTCTCTACGGTGAAAAACGCATCTCCAAACTCATGCACTGGTTCTCCGCTGTAATGGTCTTCGTGGGATCGTGGATCTCCGGCTTCTTCATCATCGTCACCGACGCCTGGATGCAGCACCCGGTATCTTATGAGCGCATGCCCGACGGGCATTTTGAGGTTCTCAGCTTCTGGCAACTGCTGTTGAATCCCTGGGGTCTGCTTCAGTATGCGCACAACATGACCGGCGCAGTGATTACAGGATCGTTCGTGATGGCAGCGGTTGGCGCATTTTATCTTCTGGACGGGCGGCTGGAAGCGTATGGCCGCATCTTTCTTAAAGTTGGCGTAATCGCAGGTTGTGTTTCATCGATACTCATCATCTTCCCAACCGGAGACCTGCACGGCAAATATGTTGCGCGTAATCAGCCAGCTGCCATCGCCGCAATGGAAGGCCTCTTCCACAGTGAGGCTGGCGCGGGACTCGTGCTCATGGGTCAGCCCAACGAAGAGACCGGCCAGATCGACAATCCCATCGTCGTCAACGATCTGTTGAGCTTCCTCATCTATGGAACGACCAAATCCGAAGTCAAAGGACTCGATCAGATTCCGCACGACCAGTGGCCGACAGCTTTGCCGTTGCTCTACTACGCTTACCACATCATGGCCGGACTGGGAACCTGGTTTGTGCTGCTGATGACCGTCTCTGCGTTTCTACTTTGGCGCAAGAGGCTCTATATGGCGCGCTGGGCGCTGTGGGCGCTGCTGTTGAGTTTCCCGCTTCCGTACATCGCCAACACCGCCGGTTGGATGACCGCCGAACTCGGTCGCCAACCCTGGCTCATCTACGGCCTGATGCGCACCAGCGAAGGCTACTCGAATACTGTCTCCGCCAGCAATGGCCTCTTTACGCTGCTGGGTTTCATGGGGCTCTATGCATTGCTCGGTCTGCTGTTCACTGTGCTGATTTATCGCGAAATCAACAGCGGACCGGAGCCTTTCAAAGCAGCACAAGTCGATTGATGTTTTTCACGCCGCGCGGAAAAGTTGAGAGCAAAGGAGTTTCTTCATGATGGGATTTATCTGGTTCTGGCTGGTTGCCGTGATGATTGTTGGCTACGTGGTGCTTGACGGCTTCGATCTCGGCGTAGGCGTACTCCATCTCTTTCTGGTTCGCAACGAAGCCGAGCGCCGCGCCACTCTTGGCAGCATTGGTCCGGTTTGGGACGGCAACGAAGTCTGGCTGCTGGCCGGCGGCGGCACACTTTACTTTGCCTTTCCGCTTCTCTACGCTTCGGCCTTCAGCGGATTCTATCTGCCGTTGATGATTGTTCTCTGGCTGCTGATTCTGCGCGGCGTGAGCCTTGAACTGCGTAATCACATCGATGTCGGCGTATGGCGGGCGTTACTGGATGGACTCTTTGGACTATCAAGCGCTCTGCTCACTATTTTTTTCGGCGCCGCTTTGGCCAACGTCCTGCGCGGTGTCCCTTTGCAGGCGGACGGCTACTTCTTTTTGCCGCTTTGGACGAACTGGCAGCCCGGCCCGCATCCCGGCATCCTCGACTGGTACACGGTCATCGGCGGATTAGTCGCGCTCGTTGCACTTACACTGCACGGAGCGCTCTGGATCACAATTAAAACCTCTAGCGAGCTCGAGCAGCGCGCGCGCCGCATTGTGACTCCGCTCTGGTTTATGCTGGTAGCGCTTACTCTGATCAGTCTTGCCGCCACCATCGCCGTGCGCCCAGCCAGCCTGAACAATTACTTCAATTACCCAGCTACCTTCATCGTTCCCGCCGGAGTTATCGCGTCATTGGCAGGTATCTGGTTCCTGAATCGCAAGGCCCAGCCGGTTAAAGCATTTTTCTCTTCCTGCTTCTATCTGTTCTTCATGCTTGCCGGAGCGTGCTGGGGGCTTTATCCGACTCTGCTTCCCGCTACGACCGGCGCTACAAACGATATCACCCTCAGCCGTTCCATCTCCGACCCGCACACGCTCGCTGTGGGTCTGACTTGGTGGAGCTTCGGAATGGCGCTGGCAATTGGCTACGTTGTCTTTGTGTACGCCAAGTTCCGCGGTAAGGTGGATTTGCATCCAGACGGCCACTGAACATCTGGCACGCGTTGGTTTATCAAAGCCGTTTTCCTGGGAGGCTTTTATTCGTTATTTGTTTGCGCCCCCGCTGCTGGTAAGCAACTCGTCGGTGCTTGCTTGATAATTTGAATTTTGCTGCTTTTCATGCGTGTCGTAAGGTTTTGGGATAATTGGCTCGCAAGGACTTGGTCGAGTCATGTGACGACCTGTCTTTAATGTTTGAAGTAGCGAGCCTCAACACGAACATTTCTACACCCGCGCACGGCATTGCATAAGTAAACCGCATCTGCAGATGCAAGGTTTTCCAGCCGCAAGACTCTTTCAGAAGCCTCAGGCTTGGTTTCGAGTAGATGTCTTCGATATGTTCCTGCCAGCAATCCACAAGCGACCGGTGGCGTGAACCATCGACCATCCTTCTCGATGAAAATGTTGCTGATGGCCGTTTCAGTCACTTCTCCGCGCTCATTTAGAAATAGCGCATCCTCAAACCCTTGCCGGCGAGCCTGTTCGTATTTCCGATCGTATAGTTGGCGGAAGGTCGTCTTATGTCGCAGAAATCTGTCTTCAGAGGAAACGCGAATATCGGAAACCATAATCTTACCGATCCCCGTTTGCAGTTCCACCGGGGTGTGTGTAATTTTCACCGCGCCAGATCGCTCCAGCAGAACTCGAACCTTGGTCCGCATCCCGGGTGGAAGTTTCGTTTCGATATCTTTCAGTGCGCCAATTATTGCCTCGGAATTGAAATTGAATCCGAAGTATACTGCCGATGATCCCATCCGCTGTAAATGGAAGGGCAGCAGAGTGTAACCGTCGATCCAAAGAATGCTTTCCAGCAATTGGAATTCTTTTGCGTCGCGGGTCAGGAATTCGTATTTCAGAGAGCACTCCCTAAACTCGTCGTCTGCCTGCGAATCGATTACGATGCCACTGCCCACTCCCATCACGCCTTTGCCTTTCTCCAGGACTAGGGTTCGAATGGGTACGCTGAAGATCGCCTCGCGCGACGGAGAAAGAAAACCGATTGCGCCGGTATAGACGCCGCGTGGTCCGCGCTCCAGCTCTTGAATAATCTCAATCGTGCGATGTTTTGGCGCTCCTGTTACTGAACCACAGGGAAAGAGGCTGCCGAAGATATCAGAATATTTCACCTCAGGTCGGAGCAAGCCGGAAACTTCCGATGTCATCTGATAAAGCGTCTCGTATCTATCGACCGCGAAGAGTCGATCTACCTTTATGCTTCCGTACTCGCAGATTCGTCCCAAATCATTGCGCAACAAGTCCACGATCATGATGTTCTCGCTTCGATTCTTCACATCGTTATGGAGCCAATGGGCGATGGCTTCATCTTCGGCGGTGTCAGTGCCTCGCCGAGCCGTCCCTTTCATCGGGCGAGTTATGATTCTACGGTCGTTTACGCGATAGAAGAGTTCCGGAGAAAAGGACAAAATATGCCTTCCTTCCGCATGAATAAAGGCGGCATACTGAACCGGTTGGCTGATAAGCATCGCCTCAAACATGGCCACCGGAGAACCTGAGAAGTCGAAGCTCGCCTTCGTTGCGAAATTTACCTGATAGGTATCGCCTGCGCGGATGTACTCATGAATCGCAGCAATCTTTTGAGCATATTCTTTCTTGCCGATGTCCAAACAGAGATTGCGGATTGCAAAATATGCGTCAGGCTGAGCATTGTCCGAAGTTAATGCGTCCGGCGGTTCACCCTCAAACTCCCCGGTGCGATGGTCGAAAATGAAGGCTTTGGAATATACTCCAAACCAGGCGAGAGGCATCGTCGCCGTCTTGCGGTCGCAGTGAGCCATTCCCATTAGACCCTCTCCACACTCGTACGCAAGGAAGCCCGCGACATATAAGCCGTCCGCCAGAGCCTGCTCAATATCATTCATCAATGCGGGATGGGCTGAGAGCGTCCGTATGGGGCGCGTAAACAGGTAACTGCGATAATTCTCATCGTCACATCGCGCAGTTTCCAGCAGCACGCCGCCGGCATTCAATGCAGCCAGCGATCGGTATTGAGATGGAAACTGAGCGTAAGTCTTCAATAGTTTTCTCAGTCGCGGAACAAAAGCTTATGGAAGTATACCGGTCATTACTAAGCCTCCTCGCAACGTTGCACCTACAGCTATAAGTTGTTGATTTTATGGAGCGGGAGACCGGGATCGAACCGGCGACATTCAGCTTGGGAAGCTGACGTTCTACCACTGAACTACTCCCGCTATTTAGAATCAATAGTTTAAGTGAAATACTCCTTCATGGTGTCCATTTTGGTGTCCAAAGTGTTATACGGAAATCGAATTTGATGTGATGAGCACACTTCGGAAAGCGACTGCAAATCGACATGGACACCATGGACACCAAAAGCCATCGAATTAACCTCACGCAGAAACGCAAAGCAGAAAACGGTAAGTGGCAATTCTATCCGGTTCAGTGGGATGGGAACAAGCCTGACCCTCGTCTCATCATCATAGACGAGGAGCCTGCCTCATGGAAGGGGAGGGGCGTACTTTCTCGACTGGCGAGAGGGCGGTTACCTGGGCTGCAAACAACGGTTTCGCAATGCGGTCAACGATAGAATCGGTTTGGAGCCAGACTCGGCGGGATTTCAGCAGACCCCGCCGAGTCTGGGTGACTTTTCGGTAGCAATGTAGTTGTGAACACCGAGCGGCGAAACTCGCCAATTCGAAAATCGCCGTAGATCGGTGCACTTTATTGGACTGAAAGCGTAACCGATCCAGATCTAGTCACCTGGTGAGTGGTTGCCGTCGTTGACCCTGCGCCTCCATTTCCTCCGCCACAACCGTTCCCCGCCAAGGCGACAAAAATAAGGATTCCTGCGCACGCCAAGAACCAGACGCGAGCGTATCTTAAGTTGCGTCTGCCTTTCGTGCGCGGCCTCAGAAGGATGGGTAACAGGAGCAGTGCTGTTGCTGCTCCAGGAAGAGTTTCGGTGAAGACGGCAGTAATCACATAAGTACCAGCGGGGGTGGATGAGGATGTGGTAACTGTCAATGTGCTGGTCGCGGATAGATAACTGCACGTGGCGCCCCTGGGAAGATTGAGACAGGTAACGGAAACATTTGTTGCCGAGGATGGCAGCGTGATAGGATAGCTCGCCGTGGCGCCTGACGCGATTGATACTGAGGTTGTGCCGAATGCCGGACCCGAGCCAGAGCCGGACGAGTCGACCTCAAATTGCAAGGTGTTCGAGGTTCCGCCGCCGGGCGCCGGGGTTTCGACAGTAAGAGTGGCGATTCCAGCAGATACAATCTGGGCGGCCTGAACTTGGGCCGTAAGCTGGTTTGCGCTTACGAACTGGGTACTGAGAGCCGTCGATCCCCAATACACAGTTGAGCCGGATATGAAACCCGAGCCGTTGACTGTCAGCGTGAAGGCCGCTGCACCCGCACTAGTGAAGGCGGGCGAGAGAGAGGTCAGGCCGGGCACCGGGTTCGAAGGCGGCGCGTTGATGGTGAATACTGCGGCTTCTGAACTGCCGCCTCCCGGTACGGGGTTGAAGACGGCTACCTGTGCCGTACCGGGAGCGGCAAGGTCGGATGCCGGTACTGTGGCAGTCAATTGTTGGCTGTTGACGTAAGTGGTCGTGAGCGGCGCCTGGTTCCATTCAATCACCGAGCCGGATAGGAAGCCCGACCCGTTGACGGTGAGCGTGAATGCGGGACCGCTTGCATTGGCGGAGGCAGGCGAAATCGACGCAAGCGTGGGAGTGGGATTACCGGATTGAGAAGACACAACGCTGGAGCGGAGAATGTAGACTTCCTGGTCTGTCAACCCAACGCCAGGTGCAATAAAAGCCAATCCGTTTGTGCCCCAACGCACCAAGTTGTTTTCGGTTGGCCAGTAGAATTGAGGAAATGCAAGGGAACCGGTTAGGGCGTAGGACTTCAGCCCGTAGGCAGATACGACTACACCGATCGAGCCGCCAATGGGCTGCTGTCCCACGGTATAGATTTCTCCCAACTTCGAATCCAAGGCCAGGCCAATCTCAGAAGAAGTCACATTTCCAATCTGCACAGGGAAGGTGCCCACTTGCGTATGTGTCGCGGGATTCCACACCTGTCCGGCGCTGGTATACAGCAATGTCCCGTCCGAAATGACCGTGGCTCCCGTCGAGTTATTCAGCCCGCCGGTGTTACCCGTTGGGTAGCTGTAAGTTAGTCCCGAACTAGCAAGTCCGGCGATCTGGAAGTAGTCTCCTCCAACGCTGAAAGGCAGCCCGTAGATGGTCAGTGGATTGCCCGCTAGTGCTATGGAGCCAAAATCCGGGTCCGCGTAGCAGCAGCGATATGGATTTGGAACAGAGTCTACCAGGCCCGAGTCATCATAGAGCGATAGCCAGGAGCCTTGCGCAAGCAGCACCTCCGTGGGATTGCCAGGAATGGTTTCCAGATCTGTTGCCGCCACATTCGAGCATGTCGAGCAATTACCAGTCGAATAAGGGAAGGTCTGTTCGACAGTATTCGTCTTTAATCGGATTGGACGTGGCGCTGGCAGGAATGGCCGCGAAGATCATTCCGGTGGCAGGAACGGAAGCGAGCGCGGACGGCTCGATCACCAATGTTTGGTAGGGCGTGACCGTCACCGACGCGCCTACGCCCCCACCCGGTAACGGATTCACTATAGTAAGGTACTGCTCGCCAATCGCGGTAAGCGACGAAGCCGGAATTGTTGCTTGCAGAGAGCTGTTGCTCTGGAAAGTCGAGGAGAGTGCAACCCCGTTAAGTTGCGCGACAGATTGCGGATAGAAGTTCGCGCCAGAGATCGAAAGTTTCACCGCGCCGTTATTGATAAGAACGGTCGGCGTACTGATTGAAGCGATGGTTGGCACAGCATAGATGGCGTCGCCGACCCCGGTAAGCACGACGGTGAGTTGCGGCGTTGCCGGATCGTTGGAAGAGATGACAACAGAGCCCGTCTGGGTACCGGAGTTCGCCGGTGCAAAAGCAATCTCAATTGAGCAAGGAAAATATGGATTGTTGGCTGGAAGCGGCTGCGTGCAGCCGTTGCTGACGCGGGAGTAGCCGGCGCCGCTTACCGTCACAGAACTCACCGAGAGTGCAGCCTGTCCGCCGTTGTAGATCAGCAACACGCCATCGACCGCAGGCGCGCCAACCAATACGTGACCGAACGACAGTGGATTGGTCTGGACGACGATTTCGGGGGCAATTCCCTGGCCGATGAACGACACAGTTTGCGGAATGGTCTGAGCGTTGGAGGTCACCGTGACAGTTCCGCTTGTAGCTTTGCTGCTCACGGGATTAAATGTGAGCGTAACCGGGCAGACCGAGCCGGGCGCAACGGATGCGCAGCTTCCACTCGCAGTTACCGTTGGATCGGACGATGTAAACGATGAGATGTCCAATGAAGCGTTGCCGCAGTTGGTTATGTTCAGAGTCTGATTTGTGGAGCTATTCGCAGTCACCCTGCCGAATGCAACACTAAAAGTGCTGAAACAGACCGCGGGCGCAGGAGTAGACATATTGAACTTGGCCACGAAGCTGTGCTGGAGACCAATATTGGGATTGGCAGGCGCAGGCAACTGCGGCTCGTAACTGCCGGAGGTGGTGGGAAAATTCGGAGAAAAAGTCGTCCCGGCAACGACTAGATTGTTCGAGGTGTCGATCGCGAGTCCCGCAAAATCCGATCCCGCGTAAACGCCGTTTGTAGCATTAAGATAACTTCCAAACTCGAGCGTGCTGAGATCGGGGCTGATCTCGGCCAGGATCAAATCTGCAATGTATTCCGTATACTCATATTCCGTAACAAATGGATTCTGCATGGGAAAGCCTTGCGAATCCACATGACCACCTACAAAAATATTGTTCTGGCTGTCGAGAGCAATACCTAAAAACCCGTATGGCGAAACTGAATTCGCTCCCACATAAGTAGCAGCCACAACGCTGGTTGCCTGCGGATTGAGCTCCAGGATATACCCAGCTGCGTATTGACCTTCCGAATTAGGAGTGATGGTTTTCTGATAGGCATTGGCGCTGACTGGCAGGTTGGTTTCTCCAGTCCCGCCGGCCAGATAGAGGTTGCCTGTCGCACCGACGGCCAGTCCGCCATTTAAGTCTGTTCCTGGAAGATAGGTGGCAAAGTTGATTGCAGACGCAGATGAATTGATTTGCAGCACAAAACCCGCACTCGGGTTCTCGACATTCACATAAGCATTGGGAAACTGCGGACCTACTACGCCTGCGGTTGTGGGCAGGCCCAGGCCGGACGTGCCTGCAATCGTCACGTCGCCCAAGGTATCTACAGCGATCCCCGTGGGTATGAAATCGTTCGTAAACGGCTGAAGACGGTCGGTCGAATTTGTGTCGTTCCCCGGGATGACCGTTGAATAGAGGAGCTTCCCGGTTGGATCCACTTTCATGACAAAGGTCTCGTTATATGGGTAGCCCGTCACTGAAGTCGCGAGAGTACCGGCCGTGATCTGAAAATTACTATCGTCCGTTGTGCCTGCAAGGTAGGCATCGCCGGTGGCATCTACGGCGAGATAGGTTCCGGTACCAAATGCGTAAGATCCTTGTTCACCGCCCACCGTTCCTGAGTAATTCAACTTGGAACCATCAGGAGAGAGCGATGCGAGAAAAAACAATTGTAATCCGTTTTACATGAGAGTAGGGTGCCAGCTCCCGCTACGGGAAAATTGACTGAAGAGGTAAGTCCTGCGACGATAGCGTTGCCGTTCGCATCCACTGCGATGGCTCCGCCGGTAGCGCCAAGGTCATGACTGGATCCGCCCAGATAGGTGGAGTAGATGAGCGTCTGTCCGGTCGGATCGAACTTCGTTACAAATACGGTCTGGGCGTTGGTCCCAAAAGACGACTGAAGGGCATTCTTTGTGGGGAAATCGGTTGAGGTCGTGGAACCTGTGACCAGAACATCGCCATTAGCATCCGTTGTGATGCCTGTGGCGAGGTCAGTTCCCGTACCGCCAAGATAAGATGCAAAAACGATGATCGGGTCAATCACGAGGGGACGCCTGCGGTCGTACGCGCCTATGCGAAATCGGATGGAGCCGTCGCTGGCCTGCAGAAACCGTGCATCCACAGGAACGCGCTCTCCCTCGGACAACTGGTAAGCTTCAGGTCTTTTCAGCGTCAGAGCGCCATTCGCCGTGTGAATTTCGAGACTGCCATCACTGGCCTGGTCAACCCGAGTGGAGCCATCGAACCGGAGGGCGATGCGCGACGGATCAGCTCCGGGCGCGATGCGAAAATCGTGTTCCAGTTCTTGTCCGTTGCCGTAAAAGCTCAACGAAATCCCCGGATAGAGATCCTTGTATTCAATCACCGAGGCGAGAGGAATATTCCTGATCCACTGGGCCGAGTTGTTACCAAGAAAATAATTGGCGTGCCCAGTCAGTGCCGATGTTGATTCCGGAATGGAATGGGCACCCACAAATGTCAAGGCTAGTTTTTCGTCGCAGCCACTCGTGCCGCAAAGCGCCAGGTCGGCGCCGTTCGCAAAAAACATCGCGCGCAGGCCGTCCCGATGAAAGAGAAAGGAATATTTGGGCGGCGCCTGTCCACGATTTGCTTCGAAAGCGATAGGAGAAAGGTGGAACGACCGGGATGGTTCCGCGGCATAGCAGACCATCATCTGGGCAGAGAAAAGCGACGCAAGCAAGAAGCTGCCAAAAGAGCGCATCAGAACACTTCCTTATGAAAACAGCACATCCTTTTGGAAACAGCACAAGTATATCTCAAGTATTCCTTCCCAAGTTGGATTCAGACATGAAATCGATCATTTCATCTTGTAAGCGCATGAATTAGCTATACTTACATTTTAATCTGGGAGATGAGTACCCCGAAACGCTCATTGCATATGTTTTGGAGTGCGTGATTTACATCACGCTTGCCGACTTGTCGATACCAATCGTGAACATCATAAACAGCATACGAACTGGCGGCGCATGAAGCGCAAGCTATGGCCGGTTCGAAGCCATCTCCTGATCCATCTCGATGTATGCGTCCACGCGCAGCCCTACCGGCAACTGAATCCCCGGATCGAGTTGCACCAGCGTTTCAAGAATCTTCGTATCCATCTTTTCCATCGGCTCATCGGTGCGGATGTTTTTGCGCCCAAGCTCATTGCCCACGCGGATCACGCGCCCAGTGAATCTCCTATTGCCGTAGGCATCTGCGGTCACATAAGCCGGCTGACCCACTCTCACCTTCGATACCTCCGTCTCGTCCACATCGACTCTCACCCGCAGCACAGAATTGTCGCCAATCGTCACAATGGGGTCGGGCACGGTCGACGAATTGCTCACGCTCTCGCCGGCGCGGTGATGCTTCCTCAATATGACTCCCTGAATAGGCGAGCGAATCAGTGTCTTTTCGTAAACGGCCTGAGCCTGGGCCAACTGGCTCTTTGCTAGTTCCAAAGCCGCCTGCGCTGCCGCAATATCCTCTTCGCGAGGCTTGTCGTCGATCAGCGCATGGTGTTGCCTTGCCTCTTCGTATTGCGCCTTCGCAACGTCGTATTCTCGCAGGTAGCGTTCTTCTTCCTCGCGCGAAACGATGCCGTCGGCGAAGAGTTGCTTGTGCCGCTCCATCTCTGCACGTGCGTTCTCAAGCACCGCCGAGCTCTCCTCCACCGATGACAGGGCCTGGCGCCGTTCCTGATCGCGAGCTCCGTTGACCGTCTTGCGCAACTCCGCTTCGCGTTGTTTTACTTGCGCGGCAGCTGTCTTGATCTGAGCTTGAAGATCTGCGTTCTCAAGCACCGCGACAACTTGACCGGCGCTCACCCGGTCTCCCTCTTCCACCAGCACATCGCGCAGCTTTCCGCTCAGTTCAGAACCGACCTTGATATCTTCCGAGACCGGCTCGACGAGTCCCGGTCCTGCGACGAAGTGCTGCTGCGCGGGTGCTGGAGAAGATGTTGCGGCCCTGGCATCGCGATGCAAGGCCGAGACAGTCATTGTGACAACTACTATAAGCAGCGCGGCGGCCAGAGCAACGATCAAGTGTTTGCGATTCATAGCGACCTCTCAAAAGTTGGTTGGGGATCGGTCTCGTATAAGGCAAGCGTAGCAGCAACATCCGGGCGCGTCTGGCGCAGTTGTTCAACAGAAGAAACCGCGCCGTCTTCGATGCGGACGACCCGGTCACCCAGATCGACGACGCGGCTGTCGTGAGTGACCACGGCGACCGCCCGATTGTGTTTGTGAGCAAGCCCGCGCATCAACTCCAGCACTGAGCGGCCGGTGTGCGAGTCGAGCGCCGCAGTGGGCTCATCGGCTAGCAGAATCTCAGGGTCGCCCGCCAGCGCGCGGGCCAATGCCACGCGCTGTTTCTGTCCACCGCTCAAATCGGCTGGGAAGGCAGACCATCTATCCTCCAGATGCACCTGCGCCAGCAGATCGCGAGCTGTTTTGCGAGCGCGGCTTCCGCGTATGCCCTTCAACTCCAGCGCAACCTCCACGTTTTCCACCGCGGTCAAGGTTGGAAAGAGATTGAAGGCCTGAAAGACGAATCCAATATGGTTCAATCTGACGCCCGGCAGCTCGCGTTCACCCAGCCCCGAGATCTCATTTCCCGCGATCTGGACGCTTCCCGAGGTCGAGCGCAAAATGCAGCCCATGATTGAGAGCAGCGTGGTCTTGCCGCTGCCGGAAGGCCCCATCAAAAAGAGCAACTCACCTCTGTAAAGGTCCATGTTCACGCCTTCGAGGGCAGTCACCCGTGCGGTGCCCTCAGCGTACGTCTTGGTAACTCCACGAACTCGAATTGCAGTTTCCATCGTCAGTCCTCGCCGGATGTGGAAGATCTCTAGCCCTTGAAGACCATCGCCGGGTCCAGGTGAGTTACTTTGTTAATCGATACGACCGCCGCAAAACCGCACATCACAAGAGTCAGTCCAAAGATCACAAGCGCCATTGGCCAAGGCAGCAAAATCGACGCCCCGCCCTCCCTCGCTCCATGCACAACGAAATAGCTCACCGTGATGCCCATGGCATAGCCCAGCACCGCGCTCATCCCCGCCTGTTGCAAAATCACGCGATAGACATAACTGTTAGGCGCGCCGATCGCCTTCAGCGTTCCATACTCGCGCAGATGATCCATCGTGGTGGCGTAGATGGTTTGGGTAACGATAACGATTCCCACCACCAGCCCAAGCAGTGCCGCCAGCAGCACGGCCACGCCCGCGCCGGTCGTAAACATCCAGTAGAAACGCGTCATGCCGCTAAACTGGGCTGTGGTCAGAACATCCACGTGATGCAATCGGCCCTGTAAATCGCGTTGCAGTTGTTGCAGGTTTACGCCCGGTAGTGCCAGCACTTGGATGAAGACAGTCTCGTTCTCTTGCAAGTTGGTATAGCTCTGCGCATTCTTGAAGGTGGTGAAGATGTAGGGTGAGGTTGTGAACGACCGGATGCCATGCGTGGTTCCGACAACGCGGGCCCGGTAACCGTTGATCTCGAAGACCTCGCCAAGGTGCGTGATCCCCAGCTTTTTCCAGTAGAGTTCATCTACTAGAATCGCGTCGGGCGTCTTTAAGTCAGCTACGCTGCCGCTCGAGATATTCCAAGGGCCGCCCATTGCCTGGTCGATGTTGAAGCCGACCACCTGCACGCTCTCATGCCCTCCATCCGGACACTTCCAATTGGCAAAGCGCGCGATATACTTCTCTGCCGAAGCGACACCCGGAGTGGCTCGAACCTGATAGAGCTTGCGCTCGGAAAACGGCGCGCCCTGCTCGATGTTGGGAATGTGCCGTGAGGCGACCCACAGATCGGCTTGCGAATGGTCGATCAAGCCGGAAGTAGTCGTCGTGAAGCCCAGGAAGAGACCGAGTTCAACCACCATCAGCACCACCGCAAAAGTGATGCCGGTCAGCGTAACGGCGAGACGAATTTTGTCGTGAAAAAGATTGCGCCGGGCCAGGGGAGGCATAGTCTCTACTCCTTGAAACTCTGTGTGGAGTTTTGTGGAGGATTCGTTTGCATGAGCCCCCACAGGATACCTTCATCATCAGAAGCCGTCTAGCGGCCGATCAGAGAGATGGCGATCTGGAGGGGGCGGGGAATCTGGGGCGCAAATTCACGAAACAGATTAGCCGCCGCGAAAGATCCAAACTGGATCGTCGCCCGTTGACCAGCGTGGGTAACGTCGCGGAACCCGGCGGGCAGATATGCATTGCCGACGAATCCACCTGCGCCCGCACCAATAAAGTTAGAAAGAGCAGGCATGGGCCGCCCAGAGTTCGACCTGTCGATGAAGGTGAATACAATAGCGTGCTCGCTGCGGGCAAAGAACCTGCGACTGGCCGATGGTGCGTAATACGGGCTCTCGCGGGTCATCGCACCGGCCAGGAACTGTCCCGTGTGCGCGCTGACGCGTGAGGCAAACGCATCTCCGTAATTGCGTCCAAAGGCCTCTGCCCCTTGCCGCCACTCACGCGGATAGGCGTCTGGTGCTTTGCCTGGCGGGTTGGCCATGAGCAGTCCGGCGCGAAATGCGGGCGCTGAGATCACGGTGGGATTCAGGAAGGTCTCCGTCATGTAATAGCTGAGTCGGCTTCCCTTAGACGCAGCCGGTTTTGCTGTCCTTCCGGTGGTCGTCGTAACAGCAGGATCAGCCTCTTTCGATGACGAATCGGACGGCTTCGGATCTTCCGGCAGGCCTGAAGTCGTGACGCTCTGGCTGGACGTGGCGGAGTCGGCCGTAGAAGGCGATGCGGGAGTCTTCGTTAATTCCTGACCGAAGCAAGACAGCTGCACCATGGCAGCCAGGATCCAAAGTGAGAACACGTTTCGCATTGATCCTCCGGGGAACCGGATTGGCTTTCAAACCGAGTGTCAGGCCGATGCGGCTGGGAAAACTACGCGAATCGTGCGGGTGCGGAGCAGCGAAGCTGAACGCGAAGGATGAAGGCTCAAGCGCCGCGGCCTTGGATGGAATCAGTCCGCAGCAAGGTCGAATTCGCCGAACCGTGTGGCGATCCTCGGCAATCTGGCTGCACCCTCGGAATTAGCGGTCCGAACCGCACTCATTGGCGAATATCCGCGTCTGTTGTAATTCCTGCATCTACATGAATAGTCGGCTGTATGCTGAAGGTACGCGAGAGGCGAACCCGCGCTTTTTATGGTTGGACAATTTCTGCTCGGTCCGTATCTCGACGCAAGCCTGATCGGCTTCGCGGCGGGGACGGTCATAAGCATTCTTCTTCTGGCGCTCACCTGGCGAGCCTCCAGGCTACCGGGCACGCCGGCGGCCAACATTCTGTTTGCGGCTTGCTCTCTGGTTTGGAATCTGGGCGGGCTTGCCGGCACAGCAGCAATCACTCTCGGCGCGCCCGCCGCAGAGCGAACGGTCCAGATCCTCCGTGCGTTTCAGAACCTGTTTACGATCTCCTGAGCAGTAATCTGAGGAAAGCCAAGTGGATCATTTGCAGGCTGGTATTCAGTTTGCGCTCGCAGTTCTTCCATAGTCGGCGGCACTTTTCCAGCCACGCGAA